>ENA-OSET01000394-OSET01000394.1-sediment-metagenome-genome-assembly--contig:-NODE-394-length-49430-cov-5.286062_pt1 | contig 49430 bp, 43 predicted proteins | sample MGYA00237882_ERZ534229 | MGnify/ENA primary metagenome ERZ534229 (study PRJEB26408, sample SAMN06266212) | sediment metagenome | isolation source: Hudson Canyon methane seep mesocosm | place: USA:Hudson...
GTTATCAAATTTAGATTTAGTAACAGAGTCATTTACATTGATTGCTGGCATAACTAATGTGCCTGCCTTCATTCTGTCATACAATCTATGAACACCAGTAGTTGTTTCTTCTGATAATCCTTTGATTCCTGCACATAACTCTGGGTACTTATCGAAAACCATATTCGTTAAATCACCACCATCATCTAAAATTAAGTTCAATGGCTTACCGTCTTTAAATCCATTAATTGTTTGGTCAATACACCAATCAAACTCTTCATCACTTAACCCCTTCCACGCATATACAGGAACACCTGTAGCAGCAATTGCAGCTGCAGCCTGATCTTGTGTTGAGAAAATATTACAAGATGACCACGTAACTTCAGCACCTAAAGCTGTTAACGTTTCAATTAAAACAGCTGTTTGAATAGTCATGTGTAAACATCCTGCAATTCTTGCTCCAGCCAAAGGCTTAGAATCACCGTACTCTTCTCTAAGAGACATTAAGCCTGGCATTTCAGCTTCAGCAATTGTAATTTCTTTTCTTCCCCATTCTGCTAAAGAAATATCTTTAACCTTGTAAGGTAATTTTTCTGTTGTAGTTGTCATATCTATGTTAAGTTTAATAAGTTCTAATACATGCTTTTTTCTAAAAGCGAGTGCAAAGATAAGGGATTACTTTATAAAATCAAATGATAAGGAGCATGCGATTGTTAAAGTAATGTAAAATTTGTATTTTGACTTAAAGGCGTGAATCGATGTTTTTTGAGGGTTTTGCGACCTGTTTAGGTGAAAGGAGCTAATTTGATTTCTGGAAACGACTGAAAGCATATCATAATTAATATTATTACTAATTATTCAAAATAATAACTGTCAAGCCTTTGTCAACTCGATTAAATAAGTCAATTACATCTTCATTTTTCATTCGCACGCAGCCGTGCGATGCCGGTTGTCCAATAAGACCTTCTTCGGCAGTTCCATGGATGTAAATGTGTCTTCCATAAGAATCTAATTCACCGCCTTTGTTAATGCCATTTTCTAATCCTTCAAGGGTTAAAATTCGTGTGGTGATAGCATCTTCTCCTGTTTCAATAGCCTCGGTTTGAATACTGGCAATGTTACCGGTATATTTTCTAGCTTTTAGAATTCCTCCAATAGGGACATTAGATCCAAATTTCCCTTTTATCTTATGCAAGCCGATAGGTGTCATATCACTGCCAGCTTTTGTTCCGGCACCATGCATAGAAGTAGACACTGGGTAAGATACAGTGTGATTTCCATTTAGATATAAATCCAATTTTTGTCGTTTGACACCTACGTATATAAAATGTTCAAAACTTTGATCAGGATATTTTACCGAAAGGTATTCCAATAAAAACTCATTATTTTTAATGGGTGTATTTATCTTTATTCTCGAATTTGTAAAAAATGAAGCATTAATCAAGAACGCGGAGAAAAGTAGAATACTTAAATTAAAAAGTAACTTTTTGGATATTATATAAGATTTCAAAAATGTCATCTCATTGCGTTTAAGAGTCCTTATTACGGTAATTTTTAAAATAGGTTATAAAATAAACAGATACCCGCAGGCATAGTAAACGTGAATCACGTAAATATAATTCTAATTTAGAAAAAACTAATAAAACCAAAGTGAATTTTAGCAGACTTAAAAATGAAAGGACTACCTTTCTGACTACCTAAAGCATAGCTAATAGAAAAGATTCCAGGTTTTGTGCTAAAGTTTATTCCAACTCCTGTACCTATAGGAGTGTCAGTAATAAAGTTTCCTTTAACTCTATTCTCATACCAAGCGCCGTCAATAAAGATGAAAATATTAGAATTTTGCTCTAAAAGAAATCTGTATTCTATGGTTCCAATAGCAAAGCTTGAATTATAAATAGACTCTTCGTTAAAGCCCCTTAATGTTATATTGCCTCCTATTCTAAATAGTTCGTTAGTAAACATATTTTCATTGAAAATAAATCCAGTTTTTGAGCCTAATTTAATTGTACTTCTTTTTTTTATCGGGATATAAAAATCCAAATTTGATTGGATTCCAAATTGAGTTGTTTTTAAATTTAAGTCCTCATAAACAATTGGATTCAAGTTATTGTTTTTACGAATGGTTTTTGTTCCAGCTGAAAAGGATAAAAAAGCAGCGTACCCTTTTGTTGGGTTGTATTTGTAGTTTAATTTAATTGACTTCATTTCAATTCCATACGAACTATTGCTGATGTCGGCAAATTCTGGAAGTGTTGTTACAAATTGAAACTGTTGCGTAGAAAGTAAATTTGAACTTTTGTTCTGGTAAAAAACAGCAAGGGTATTGTCACTATTAAAATAATACTGAATCCCTATTTTCCCCTCAATATTTAAAAATGTTGTATCTCTTTTATATAAAGAGAATTTTGTGTCAATCCCGAAAGATGAGTTGAGCAAAAAGGGGTAAGAAAAAGCTGTTTGCAGGTTTTGTGTCAGTGGCTGAAGTTTCCTCCAGTTTAATTGGATAGTTTCACCTTTGTGTAAAGAATTCAATAACTTAATATTTACATCACCTGTTATATTAATTTTTCCGTCATCATCTGGTAATAAGCCTATAATGCCATTGAAATTACTGGCGGGCTTGTTTTTTAAATAGACGTAGATATTGCATTTATTGTTTACAAATTCATATTCTGAAGGCTTAATGGCTTGAAGAAAAGGGCTTTCTTTTATGCGTATCTCTATCTGGTTGATGATTTGTTGTTGGTAAATGTCATCTGGGTTAACTTGCAGGACATTGTAAATCAGTTTATTGGAGTTTTGAGCCTCTCCTTTAACAAAAATAGTGTCAATTCTAATTAATGGCCCTTTGTCAATTAATAATTTACTATTCATTTGGTTATTATTAAGTGTTATACTGTCTAGTTTAATGCTGGCAAACGGAAAGCCATTGTTTTCGTAAAAGGTAAGTACTTTATCAAATAACTTTGATAATTGTTGAGGATTAAAGGGTTTATTGGAAAATAATTTCTCCCTAAAACCTGAAGAACCCAGTGCATCTTCATTTTCTGCGTTAAAAGTCAACCTTGAGAAAGAATAGAAATCTCCAGAATGAATATAAATGTCCATTTTCCAAAGAGAATCATTTATAAATACGCTGTCAATTCCTGCTGCCAAATATCCATTTTGGATCAACGAGTTTTGTATTACTCTTAATTTCTGTTTATGGTTTTTTCTTGAAAGTTGAGTGAAGCTCTTGTCTAAATCATAATTTTCTGGTAAGCCATGAAAGTTGTTCGACCAAGATTGTGCATGTGCAATATTCGCAAATAGCAAAAGAACAGATATGTAGACGTATTTTGACACTTTATTCAATTTTCCAATTGATTGGTTCTTTGTTTAAACTAATTAATAGCTCATTTGTTTTACGGAAATGGCCATTTCCAAACCAATGTCCTCTATTTGCGCTTAAAGGTGAGGGATGACCTGATGTTAGTATATGGTGGATTTCTCCATTGATAAATTTATTTTTCTTTTTTGCAAAACCTCCCCAAAGTAAAAATATTAAATCCTTTTTATGAAAAGACAATTGTTTAATGACTTCATTAGTAAATATTTGCCAGCCAAAGTCACTATGAGAATTTGCTTCATCTTTTCGAACGCTTAGAGAAGCGTTTAATAACAAGACACCTTGTTTGGCCCAGCTTTCTAAGTTGCCACTTTTTGGGTAGGGTATTTTAAGGTCCTTTTGGATTTCTTTAAAAATATTTTTCAATGAAGGAGGATGACTTATATTTTCTGATACGGAAAAGCATAAGCCATTTGCTTGACCCGTTCCATGATATGGGTCTTGTCCAATAATGATTACTTTAACATCATTAAAGGGTGTCAAGTTGAATGCTGCGAAAATGTCTTTTTCAGAGGGGAATATGGTAGAGGTGTTCTTTTCAATAAGTAAGGTTGACTTTAAGTCTGTGAAATATTCTTTATTAAATTCGGACGCTAAAGCTTGTTTCCACCCTTCCTCGATTCCATGTATTACATTATCTATGTTCATAACTTTGGTAGTATATTCTTTGTAAAAGTGGATATTATTTTTAATATTTGTGCTCAAACCTAAGGAAAAGTTTAACAATTTAAAGTCGGGAAATTTTAATGAAAGTTTTTAAAAACCTAGTTGCTGTTGCGGCAATAACATTCTGTTTGGCATCATGCTCGCAGCATACTACGTGTGCTGCTTACGGAGCAAATACTTACCAAATGGATAGTAACCAAGATGAAATAAATGTGCAGTGTAAAGTCGAAAATGTGGAGTGGATGTAATTTATTGAAACTTTATTTATTTACTTTCGTAGATGTTTCACATCACTTAAAATAAAAATTCGAAAATGAAATGTTTTAAATTAATTGTTCTTTTTGCAGTAATGTCTTTTGGATTTGCATCTTGTTCAATGGGAGGAGGTCACACAAGATGTGCTGCTTATGCTATGAATGATTCAACGGATGAATTGTTAGACGATGTAAAAGAGATTGAGTCTAAAGAATATAAAGAAACTGAATTAGTATATTAATATAATTAGACTAATAGAATATTGTTTAAGCTCAACCAAAGGTTGAGCTTTTTTTGTTTAGGCAATTTGTTTCTAGTTCGTTTCGTTTTATTGCTTTAAGTATGTACTTTTGGTATAATATAGAATGCATAAATTAAGATATATATATGGGATGCTGTTGCTAATTTTGGTGACGACAGTTTCAGCTCAATTACCGGCGGAACAAAATAATAAAGCGGGCTTTCGGAAATCTGCTTATGGAGGTATTATCATGCATACACAAGGCCTAGGCCTTAACTTGTATTTTTCAAAATTTAAAACGGCTGATACAAAAACACTTTTTTCTTTTGATATTGTGTCAATGAAGCATTCAAAGGAAGTAAAGTCGTTTGGGGTGATTGATGAAAACGCAAAAGGGTTTGTTTATGGTAAATTAAATTCATTGTATATTATTAGGTTTGGATATGGGAGAAAAAAAATTCTACATGAAAAATTACGAGAACAGGCAGTTGAAATAAGTTATGTTTGGATGGCTGGTCCTTCAATTGGAATGGCTAAGCCAGTTTATTTGGAGGTGTTTAATATAGTTGGTGAGATTATACAAGTAGAAAGATATGACCCTGAAAAGCATAATTTATCAAATATTTTTGGGCGTGGTCCAGCATCAAGAGGTGTTTCTGAAATGAAATTTTACCCAGGAGCCTTTTTAAAGTTAGCCGTTACTTTTGAATACTCAACGTATAGGAGTGGTATTAAGGCAATTGAAGTTGGAGGAGTATTGGATGCATACCCACAAAAAATTCCAATCATGACAAACACTAAAAATAATTTTTTGTATCCCTCACTTTATATAAATTTGCTCATTGGAAAGAAATATTTCTAATTTGAAAGTGATGGAAGAGTTAAGAGAGCAAAAACCTCAAAATGAAAGAGTAAAAAAGCCAAAATGGCTTAGGGTTAAGCTTCCCACAGGGAAAGAGTACAGAGAGGTTCGTGATGTTGTTTCTGAACACAAATTGCATACCATTTGTGAAAGTGGAAACTGTCCAAACATGGGAGAGTGTTGGGGAGCAGGTACGGCAACGTTCATGATTCTAGGTAATGTTTGTACAAGGTCTTGTGGTTTCTGTGCGGTATCAACAGGCAAACCTGCTGAAGCGGATATATTTGAACCTAGAAGAGTCGCAGAGTCTATTAAATTAATGAAAGTTAAACATGCCGTTATAACATCTGTTGATAGAGATGATTTGCAAGATGGTGGTTCTGAAATATGGGAAGCAACAGTTAGAGCAGTGCGAAAACACTCACCTGGGACTACTTTAGAAACACTGATTCCTGATTTCGGAGGTAAGTGGGTGAATTTACAGCGCATAATTGATGTTGCCCCAGAAATTGTTTCGCATAATTTGGAAACGGTTAGAAGATTAACAAAGGAAGTGCGGATCCAAGCAAAATATAATAGAAGTCTTGAGGTTCTAAGAAGATTAAAGGAGGGCGGTATGCGAACCAAATCGGGAATCATGTTAGGTTTAGGAGAAACAGAAGAGGAGGTTATTGAAGCAATGGATGATTTAAGAAGTGTTGGAGTAGATGTTTTGACATTAGGTCAATATTTACAGCCCACAACTGAACATATTGCTGTCGATGAGTTCATTACTCCTGATAAATTTGAAGAATATAAGCAGATTGGACTTGAAAAAGGGTTTCGTTTTGTCGAAAGTTCACCACTTGTTCGCTCATCTTACCATGCTGAAAAACACTTGTTTTAAAGGTTGTTTAGGTCAGGTATAGGCACCGTAGAAAAAATAATATCTACCTTTCACTCAATAAGTGTTAAAAAAGTATAAAACTTTCGTTAGATTTGAACCGAAATATTTGTAATTTCGAACACCAAAATTTTGGTATACTAGAATTGATTTATGAAAAGAACAAAACTATTTTTAGGAACTATAGCTATTGCAGTAGCTGCTGGAGGCTTATACGTAAGCAATAATGTTGAAACGATTTCAGAGAGATCATATTATACAGAAGAACTTTCAAGCGAAAGGACTAAGGCACAAAGTTGGTCACAAGCCAATGAATACCTAAACTCTTTGTATGTTAACCCTGTAACCGGGAAGGTAGAGCCTGGGGATTATGATGCTGCTTATCAACAAGCTTTAAGCATGAACAATCAGAAAGCTGCAGCTTTTACATTTGGAGAGGACGGTCCTGATAATATTGGAGGAAGAACAAGAGCAATTATTGTTGATCCAAATGATGACTATACTGTTTATGCAGGTTCTGTGGATGGTGGAGTATATAAATCTGTAAATGGTGGAAATAACTGGAATCGATTGACTTCATGGGATGATAATACGTTAACAGGAAACTTGCCTATAGGAACTATGTCGATTTCTACAATGTGTATGACTCCAAGTGGAACTTTGTATGTTGGGACCGGAGGTAAATCATTGTTAGGTGAAGGAAGTATGGATTTTGAAGGGTCAGGAATGCAAGATGGAAATGGAATATGGTACAGTACTGATGGTGGTGGAACTTGGATTCAATTGTCTGGCACACAAGGTGATGAAATTTCTAGAGTAGCTGCAGATTTATCTCAAAATGATGTTATGTACTTTGTTGGCGACAATTTAGGAATGAATAGATCTACAAATAAAACAGTAACTAATTTAAATAGCGATATTACTGCTAATACGGATTTGGTAAAGGTTGTTGTTTCCGCTGATGGAAACGTTGTTGTAGCTTCTGGTGCTGCTGGTACTACTAGATTATATGTTTCTACAAATGGAGGAGCTTCGTTTTTTAATTGTATCGGTAATGGTACTGTTACTACGCCAATTGCAAATGGAGGTAATAGAAAAGAATGTGCTATTTCATATGAAAAAAATACTGCAGGATATTATAACTTTTATATGGCTGAAGAATCTGGAGGTCAAATGAGAGGAATTTGGTATTCTGAAGATCATGGACAAAATTGGTATAAAATTGCACCAGCGTCAACTTTTGGTTGGACACCTTGTATATCTGCAAGTGGGCAATGTTATTATGATATGGTAATTGATGCTGTCCCAGGTCACCCAGATCACTGTATTTTTGGGGGGATTGATTTATATAGATGGGAGAAAACGGAAGGTACTGCTGCATCTGATGCGGATGGTCAATGGGAACAAATTTCTTTATGGAACGCAAATCAAAATAGCCCCCAATATGTACATGCGGACAATCACTGGCTTACTTGGGACTCAAATGGAGCATTATATGTTGGAAACGATGGAGGAATGTCTAAGTCCTTTAATAACGAAACACAATTCTTTACTGTTATAAATAAAGGATACAATGCTACTCAATTTTACGGTATTGGTTATGGTCCAAATGGAGAAACCATTGGAGGTGCTCAAGATAATGGTACATCTTATAATGATCATACGAGTGCAAGTGGCAAATCATATGCTAAGGTAAATGGTGGTGATGGTTTTGAATCTGAAATTTCATTTATGGGTAATGGAGAAGTTATTTATTCTACTATTTACGGTGGAGCTTTATACAGAAGTTCTGATAAAGGATTAAATTGGCAAACCGTTGATGCGCCAGCAGCTGGTTCAGGTTTTTATAATGCTATTCGTCTATTTGAAGATGATAATGATTTGGATAGTAAAGATTCCGTTCAATTTATTCCAGATTCATCAATGTCGATAGGAGATGTCGCTGAGTATAATAGTGAATCCTTGAATTTACCACTTACTTACACATTAACGCAAAACCTAACTGTGACATGGAGTAGTGTTACACCGGCAACGGATTCCGTTTTACCAAATTTTGATACAATCCCAGGAGGAGTACCTTATTTGTATAATCCAATTGCACAGGATACTATTAACTTACCAGATCCTAAGCAATCTTTGTTTGCTACTATGGGAGATCAGGTATATATAACGAGAGAAATGGTAAGATTTAGCTCTTCATTAGTAAATAACAATCCTGGAGATCAGCCATGGTGGAAAACAGGAACATCAGGTACAGCTCAATCTTATGAGTTTTCTAAAGATGGAGATGTATTATGGATTGGAACTAATAATGGTGTTTTACATAGAGTCTCAGGATTGGATAGTGCTTATTCATCAACCGCAGGTGATGTAGATTATAGACCAGAAACAGGTGATACAATTATTAATATTGCTACAGGAGATACAGTTTTCGGAGGGTTTACAACACTTGATTGGAGTGCGGCTAACTATCGATATGGGAATTTCGATGATAGCTCTGCTGTTACTTACAAGTTATGGACGACTTCGTTTACAATTGGTCAGACGATTACAGATATCGCAACGGATCCATTGAATTTAGATAGAGTACTGATAACATCAGGTACCTCTGCTGGTACAATTAAGTTATGTACTAATGCTACTACGACTACTTCGGCAGGTGATTTTAATGATGTAAGTGGTAATTTACCGAATTATACTATGTTTGGTTGTGAGTTTATTATGAACCCTACTGGAGATGATATTTGGATGGTAGGAACTGAGTTTGGCGCTTATTCTTCCGATAATGGTGGATCTTCATGGTCAGCTCATACGGCTGAAACAGGTATTGTTCCAATTTTTGATGTTCGTCAACAATGGAGAGATTTTAATCAAGGTGCTAAAAACCCTTATGAAGTATTCTTAGGAACATTTGGAAGAGGTATTTGGACTTCAGATTCTTATGTTGGTGAAGGAGAGCATCAAGTAATTGATGATGTTGAAGATATTTCAGGAATTAGTATTTATCCTAATCCACTTTCTATAGAAGGAAACGTTGCATTTGAATTAGGTAACAGATCTAATGTTGAGTTTAAAGTATATGATTTACAAGGAAAAATTATTAACCAAGTAGTTTGGAGTAATATGAATTCTGGTAAACACAACATGAGTTTTAATGTTGATAAATTACCTTCAGGAACTTATTTAGTAACTCTTAAGGCTGGTACTTCGACTGAAGTAACGAAGTTTATTAAGTATTAAACAAAAATAAAAGCGTTAAAAGCCTCAGCTCGGTTATCGAGTTGAGGCTTTTTTTTTACCTTTAAGTAAATAAATGAATTATGGGAAAGATTAGAGTAGCCATAAATGGCTTTGGGAGAATAGGGAGAGTTTTTACAAGAGCAATTCAAGGTAATGACAATATTGAGTTGGTGGCAATTAATGATTTATCTGATACAGTAACCCTAGCACATTTGTTAAAATATGATTCTATACATAGAGGGTTTAATGGTACTGTGGTGGCGAGGGATAATGAAATTGTAATTAATGATATAGAAGTAAAAGTATTCAACGAAAGAGATCCTGAGAATTTACCTTGGGCTGCATTGAATGTTGATTTAGTTGTTGAAGCTACGGGTCTTTTTAGAACAAGAGCATTAGCATCGAAACATATTAAAGCTGGTGCGAAAAAAGTAATACTATCTGCTCCTGCTAAGGAAGATGGTATAAGAACCGTGGTAATAGGTATTAACGATGATTTAATCGATGGAACCGAGCAGATAATAAGTAATGCTTCATGTACTACAAATTGTGCAGCACCAATGGTCAAAATTATCGATGAGTTGTGTGGTATTCAAAATGGATATATTACGACTATTCATTCATATACTGGCGATCAACGATTGCACGATGCTCCACATTCGGATTTACGTAGGGCAAGAGCAGCTGCAGAGTCCATTGTTCCAACTACAACTGGAGCTGCAAAAGCAATTACTAAGATTTTCCCTCACTTACATGGTCATATGGGAGGGGGAGGTATTCGTGTTCCTGTTCCCGACGGTTCGTTGACAGATATTACCTGTATGGTAAATAATCCTGTGTCGGCAGAGGAATTGAATAGCGTATTTAAAGAATACGCTGAAGGCTCTTTAAAAGGGATTTTGGAGTACATTGATGAGCCCATTGTATCTACAGATATAATTGGAAATACACATTCGGTTGTTTACGATTCAGAATTGACTTCTGTAATTGGGAACATGATAAAAGTTGTAGGTTGGTACGACAATGAAGCGGGCTATTCTAATCGAATAGTGGATTTAATCGAAAGGGTACAAGCCTAGTCTTCAAACTTTTTCAATTCTACTTTTTTTCCATCAAAAACAGCGTAAGTGCAGTGCTGTATCCAATCACCAAGGTTAATGTAGGTGCTTTCATTTTGTAACTGATGTTCAATTGGCCAGTGTCGATGACCAAAAATAAAATAATCATAATGATTATCCTTTAGCTTTTTATTACAATAAGAAATTAGCCATTCTTTGTCTTCGCCTAAAAACTTTTGAGGTTCTTTATTTTTAGATCTACTTCTCCTAGACCAGTAATTAGCCATGCCAATTCCAAAATTTGGATGAACCCTTGCAAAACACCATTGGCAAAATTTATTGGCAAATACTTTTTTAATGAATTTGTAGCCATTATCGCCTGGGCCCAAACCATCTCCATGTCCTAAAAAGAATTTTTTTCCTGCAATTTCTCTAGGTCCATGCTTTCGGTGCATTATTATTCCCAGTTCTTTTTCGAAATAATCAAACATCCACATATCGTGGTTTCCAATAAAAAAATGAATAGGAATACCACTGTCCGTAATTTCTGCAATTTTACCTTGTATGCGAATAAAACCTTTTGGAATAGCGTGTTTGTACTCAAACCAAAAGTCAAAAATATCGCCCATTAAAAAAATTTCTTGCGCGTCTTTTTGAGCCATTTCGAGCCACCTTACAATCTTTTTTTCGCGTTTCAGGCTGTCACTGGAATTAGGTACCCCCAAGTGATAGTCAGAAGAAAAGTATATTTTTTTACCTGGTTGCACAGTACAAATTAACGCAAAAAAATTAATTTTAAGGGTTCACTTCGCGAAGCATTTTAAATGGATTCAATTGATTTATATTGATCATAAAGCGAATTCGTTGCCAGAAATCAATCTCCGGCTGAGAATATTCCAACTCCTTCATAATTTCACTTGAGAAAATCAGAGGAATATAGATTTCGAATATGTCCTTTGGTAAATGAATGTAAATACCAGCATCATACAATAATCCAATCTTTTCTGTTGCCGTTCCATTGGTGAACTGAGTAAATGGATATAGACCAGCATCAGCAAATATTCCAATTGGGCCAACGGGAGATTCAATTTTTATATTTGTGCTTAAAATCCACTTATTGCTCGAGTAGGATGTAGGGATTTTAAATGCTCCATGGGTATTTGTGATTTGCTGAGATAACATATTTGGATGATTATTATTCCTTCCAAGCAGCACATTGTCGTAAAGATAATCATGATCTCCATTTTGTCCAGCTAATCTCCAGCTATACCGATTAGAAAAATCATTTGACTCTTGTAGAGAATATCCTCCAAAAAAGCGAAAGTCAATTCCTTTTAAATATACGTTGTAGTTCAAACGAAGTTTAGCTTCAAGGCTTAGTTGAGAAAAGTTAGTTGCTAAGTTTGGGTTTCCATGCAAAAATTGTAAGTCAAGTGATGCAGGTTTCAGTACTTGTCTATTGGAAACTTTGTAGTTCAGTATGTTATATATATTCGGCTTGAGTGTTGTATTTTCACTTGATTCATTGGTAGAGACAAAACGATAGCTTAAAAGTTGTTTCACTTTTCGTAGGGGAGTTTTAATTTCTGTTTTAATATGGCCTTCAATTTTTAATCTCTGATCTACATTCATGTTTTCAGGAAATGTATAATACGGCGCAGTATTGTATGTTTTGTCCAATCCAAACGCAGCGACTTCAGCTCCTATTGTAAACCTTCTGAAGATCGAATTAGGGTAAATGTTATAATGAACTTGTCCTACACCATTTACGTTATTTAAACGTGTACTATACATCGGTATAACTAACCATTCAAGTTTCTTCTCCGGAAAAGTAGTATTATACAAAGCTATTCCAGGCATTATTCCGTCTGCAGAATTCCAACCGAATAATGGAAGGTAGAATAAAGATGCTTTGTCCCTGCTTTCAATGCTTCCTAAAAATTCGATACTTAATGGCCTAGCTTTTTTAAATAGTCCAGAAGTTTTAATTACATCGTCTGTTCTGTCAATTTCAGGAATGTCTCTATTATAATCTAAAATAATCTTATCTGCACCCTTTGCTTTAAAGTCAATTGTAATTTCATCGGAATTACCATCAAACCATTTTTTTGCAACGACTATTGTGTCATCCTTAATGCCAAATAAGGCAAATGGAGCTGCGATATCAGCTTTATTTTTGATAGTTACTTTAAACTCTCCAGTTTCATTTGTCTTAATGGCGGCAATTTTATAATCTATTTTCTTAGTTGTTTTTATATAGTCATCAAAAAACCAGCTTAAATCTTTTCCTGTCACAGATTGAAAGACATCTCTTAGGTCATCTGGTTGAGGATGTTTAAATTTCCATTTGTCAAAGTACTCATGCATGCATCTATTAAAAAGATTGTCACCTAAATAAGCAAGCATGTAATCCATTCCAATTCCAGTCTTTCCATATACAATCGCTCCATAATTTGTAGGTGTGAAATCTTGAGATACAGTTTCGATAGGTTGATCATAATTTCTTCTGGCATTGAAAAGATAGCCTAAATCATACATTCCTCTAGGGCCATAAACATTTAGTCCTGATTTAGCCATGATTCCTTTTGGTAAACCAATACCTCCTAAATCCATTTTTGGGTATTTAGTTTCGGTATACCTGTTTTCAGTAAAAGTATTAAGACCTTCATCCATCCAAGCATGTTGCCTTTCGTTTGAACCTAAAATACCGTAAAACCAATTGTGGCCAACTTCATGGACAATTACTTGTTCTAAGGCAAATGCTGAATAAGATTCACCAATAACTGTAATGTTTGGGTATTCCATACCTCCACCCGCACTAATAGATCCGTCAACGGCTGTTACGTGTTTATAGGGATAGTCACCATTCCATAAGGAATAGTAATAAGTAGCATCATTTAAATATTCGATAGATTTTGCCCATAATTTTGCTTCATTGTTAGTGAACATTGCCCAAGTGGTTACCTTTTTTTTAGAATGTGGTAATTCTACTTCACCTTTTAATACATAATAACGCTTGTCAGCAAACCAAGCAAAATCATGTACATTTTCTTGGTGGTAATGGAGGGTTTTTAAATCTGTAGAACTTTCTGGAAAATCCATTCCATCTTTCCTCCACGAGCCAATTTTATCTTCCTTAAGTAAAAGTTTAGTTTCAGTAACTTTGTTTTCAAGCCAAGCAATCTCTTCTTCACCGTTTACTAAATCACCCGTTGCGCCTACAACATAATTCTTGGGCAATGTAATTGTAACATCATAAGTGCCGTATTCTGAATAGAATTCACCTTGACTTAAGTAGGGCATAGGATGCCAGCCATCTTTATCATATACAGCTGGTTTTGGAAACCATTGTGTTATCTGATAAGATTCACCAATATGACCTAGTCTAGAATAAATGCCTAATGGTATTTTCACTCTGAATGGAGTGGTTATGGTTATTTTTTCACCTGGTGCAAGTGGAGATTTTAATACTAAAGCGAGAATATCGATGTGGTCAATGTCTGGAGCTGAAATAACAAATTCTCCATCTACTTTAAAGTCTAATGAATCGATAAACCCTCTGTCAATACTGTCTGCGAAATGAAAATCAACATCCCCATTTTCATCATTTTGTATAGCCATATCAGTACCATTGTTTCTATAGGCATTTGGCCAAATGTGCATAAAAATGTATTCTAATGAATCAGGGGAATGATTAATATATTCTATTTCTTCAAAAGCTGAGAGTGTGTTGTTCTTGTCGTTGAGACTTACATTAATTGTTGTATTAACTTCTTGCTGGAAGTAATTCTGACTAAAATTATTACAATAAATAAATGTAAAAAAGGTAATAAGGGTTAATTTATTCATGTTGTAAAAGTATTGTGAGTTTAGAAGTTTCAGAATTGCGAAAAGAGAAATTGTATTTACTCCCCTAGTAATTCTTTTATCTTGTTTTCAAGCGCAGGTCCTCTGAGATTTTTTGCTATTATTTGACCTTCTTGATCTATTAAGACTGTGAATGGTATTCCAGTAAATCCATAAGTTTTAACCGCCTCAGATTTCCATTGTTTCAAATCGCTAACGTGATTTGGCCAATATAGGTTATCTTGTTTTATTGCGCCAAGCCATCTGTTTTTGTCTCTGTCTAGTGAGACACTAAATACAGTAAACCCTTTGTCTTTATATTCGTTGTATATCTTTACCACATTTGGGTTTTCTGCTCTACATGGACGGCACCATGAAGCCCAAAAGTCGATTAAAACATAATTACCACGTAACGATTCAATTGTAATTACTTTCCCATTTGGATTTGGGAAATTTAATTCTGGAGCAATAGAACCAATAGCTGAAAGTTGTTCTAACCTTTTTCTTTCTTCTGCTTCCTTTTTTCTAATTTTATTTTGCGTTTCTATTTGTTTAACCTGTGTTTGTACGGCAAGATGATATGAGGTGTTTGGAACAGATTCAGCAAGTCCTTCCTCTATCTTTTTATATAGAACTAAGTCGGTTTGAGGGTTTAAATATCCCATAGTTGTTAATACAGCTAAGGACTTGTAGTTGTTGTTAATGAATTGATCCCTTTTGTAAATAAAATTTTTATCTAATGAGTCCAATTTTCTTTTTGTATCAGCTTTTTGTTGGGGAGTTAATTTTGGATCTTTTAAGCCTTTGGAGTATTCTGTTTTCCATTTTGAATGATTTGAAAGGTGTAATACTAGTGTTTTAACAATCTCACTATCTTTTGAACCTGAGATGGAATAAGTTTCCATAATTTTTAATCCATCCGCATTGAAGTTAATTACTTCACCCGTATTTGCACTATCCAAAACAAGAAGAGCATAATCTTGTTTAGAAAACCCTATTGAATAAAAATCTGGTTTTACTACATTAACAGCCAACTTGAATTTTCCATTCTTTTTGATTATGACAGAGTCAATAATAACCGGAGAGTTATTTATAAAAGCATTTAAGTAAAGCGTTTTACCTGCTGCATTTTCAATAATTCCCGTAATTTCAACTTTCTTAGGTGCTCTGCCGAAAGAAACAGTTGTAATAGAAATGATTAAGAGTGTTAAAATATAATTTTTCATAAATGTTAGCCTAATAATTCTTTCAATTTTTCTTCCAGATCACGCCCCCGTAGCCCTATATCAATTATGTTGCCATCTCTTCCTATTAGAAATGTTTGAGGTATGCTTTGGACATTGTAAATTGCTGATCCTGCAGCTTGCCAACCCTTTAGGTCGCTTGTATGGTAAGGCCAAGTTAATCCATCTTGTTGAATTGCACCTTTCCACTTTTCAGCATCTTTATCTAATGAATAGCTATAAATAGTAAAGCCTTTATCTTTATACTGCTTGTATAACCGAACAACATTTGGATTCTCTGCTCTACATGGCCTACACCAAGAGGCCCAAAAATCAAGAAGAACTATTTTTCCTTTTAAGCTACTCAATGCGATGTTTTTTCCGTTTGGATTAGGGAAATTTAAGTCTGGTGCTTTATTACCGATAGAAATTCCTGCATTGGCAAAAGCTGATTTTTGATCAGCAACCATTTGCTTTTGACGAGCTGCATTTGAAATAGCTTGATTGGCCTGAGCGATTTTTTGAGATACTGCATTATGAAATGGAGAGCCGCTCATATGTTCAAACATGGTCTTTTCAATTTTTTTTAAATAATCTATCTCATTAACAATGTCGTAAAGTTCTGAAGCTGCCATATAAACCGCGGGAGAATGAAGGTTCTTATTAATGAAATTATATTTAAAGACGTTAAAATCTTCTTTTAATTTTTCTGCTTTTTGAATAATAATTTCGCGTTTTGCTGATGCTTCATAGTCAAGAGCTTCTATTTCCTGTTTATAACTCTGCATTGTGTCGAAAAATATCTTTTGTTTCATAGAGAACTCATGCATAATCTTTGTGTCTTCAGAGCCAGTAGCTTTGGCAGAAATAGACATTTGATTGAAGTCAGAATTTAAATTTATTTTTTCTCCGCCTTTTAGTAAAAGTGCAGCTACGTTATTTTCGGTGTTTCCGATGCTATAGAATTTAAATCCAACCCCTTGCCCTTGAAGATTGTATTTCCCTATTTCATCAGCTATATTGCTGTCGATTTTAACAGGTACGTTACCGCCATATTCAAATAAATAGATTTTTTTTTCAGCTCCATTGGTAATTATTCCCTCAATTGTAAACTGGTTTGCGCTAACTATTTGACTTGTTTCGTCTTGTAAGTTTTGTGACGAATGGGCTTCTTCATTATCTGAACAAGAAATAAGTCCAAAAACAAGTAAAGTAAAAATAAGACATATGTTACACTTCATTTGCTAATTTATTCAAGAGTTGGGTAGTCGTTTTTGGATCTGCTGCACCTTTCATTTCTCGCATTACCTGTCCCATGAAGAATCCGGTTAATTTCTTCTCTCCATTTTTAAAACGTTCAAATTCGTCAGGGTTGTTTTTAAAGATATTAATTATTACGTTTTCTATCTCACTGCTGTCAGTTTTAGTAATCCAACCGTTGCTTTCTGCAATTTCAATTGGATTGCTTTCTGGGTTCATTACTAAGAAAGGGAATACCTTTTGAGTTGCAACGGAGTTGTTAACCTTTTCTTCTTCAATTAATTGAATTAATTGAGCTATTTTTTCAGGTGCAATTGGAAAGTCTTCTATTTCAAGCGCATTTTGGTTTAGGTAAGATTTCACACTTCCCATCATCCAATTGGCCGCAGCTTTAAAGTTCTTAGTATGGGAAATCAATTCTTCAAAATACAATGCGATTCCTTTCGAGTCAGTAAGGTTAGTTGAATCGTAATCTGAAAGTTCTAATTCGGTTATATATTTTTTATACAAATCATTTGGAAGTGCAGGTAAGTTCTTTTTCACTTCGTTAATGTAGTCTTGTGTTATGTGCAATGCTGTTAAATCCGGTTCAGGAAAATAACGATAATCATGCGCATCCTCTTTTTTTCTAAGCGCAATTGTTTCTCCAGTATTAGCATCAAAGTTTCTAGTTTCTTGTAAAACTTTCCCTCCATTGTCAAGTACGCCGGCAAGACGCACTATTTCATATTCAATAGCTTTTTCAACGTTACTAATAGAGTTCATGTTTTTTACTTCAACACGTTGTCCAAACTCCTTGCTTCCTATTGGCATAATAGAAACGTTTACATCGCAACGCATACTTCCTTCCTCCATGTTACCATCACAAATGTCAAGGTAACGGACTAATTTCCTCATTTCAATAAGGTAGTTGTATGCTTCTTTTCCATTTTTAAAAACAGGTTCCGTTACAATTTCCAAAAGAGGAACTCCTGCACGATTTAAATCAATTAAAGTATCAAAAGGATCAATGTCATGTGAGCTTTTTCCTGAATCTTCTTCCATGTGAATTCGAGTTAGCTCAATCGATTTCTCATTTCCGTCAGCATCTTTGATTAAAACATATCCCCCTGTGCAAATCGGAGTTTTATCTTGTGTTATTTGATATCCTTTAGGTAAATCAGGATAGTAATAATTCTTTCTGTCGAAATGCATATCTCTTGTAATCTCAGAATGACAAGCTAAGCCAAGCTTAACCCCATAATTAAGCGTTTTACCATTAAATTTAGGAAGTGTTCCCGGATGTCCTAAACTTGTAGGGCTGATGTTTGTGTTTGGAATTGCACCAAATTCATTTGCTTCTCTACTGTAAGCTTTGCTATTAGTAAGGAGTTGCGCATGAATTTCTAAGCCGATTATGGGTTCATATTTTTTTAATACCTCTTCTAACGTCATTGCAATTACATTGTTTTTAATAACTCTTTAATTATAAGTGTCATTTTAGGCTCAGCCTCTATCGCTATGCCTTGGACAATCTCGTGGGTCATCTCAATTATTTTTCCAGGAACACCTAGGTCAGTCACAATTGAGAACCCAAAACAAGGAATTCCCATGTGCCGGGCTGCAATTACTTCTGGAACTGTACTCATGCCTACAGCATCTGCTCCAATAACCCTTACGTAATGATATTCTGCAGGTGTTTCTAATGTTGGCCCTGAAAGACCAGCATATGTTCCCTTAGATACTTTAATGTTATTGTTTGCTGCAATTTTTTCAGCTCTCGCAATTAATTTTAAATCATACGGTTCGCTCATATCTGGGAAGCGAGGTCCTAGTTCTTCATAGTTCTTCCCCATTAATGGGTTGGTGGGGAATAAATTAATATGATCCGAAATAATCATAATTTCCCCAACTTCAAAATCAGGATTAACACCTCCACTTGCATTACTGACAAAAAGTGTCTCAATTCCTAAAAATTTCATAACTCTAACCGGAAAAACACATTCATTCATGTCATAACCTTCATAAAAATGAAACCGACCTTGCATTGCAACTACTTTCTTTCCACCTAATTCTCCAAAAATCAATTGTCCACTGTGTCCTTCGACTGTAGATACCGGAAAGTTTGGTATTTCTTCGTAGGGAATTGCGTGTTCAGCTATTATTTCATTTCCTAAATTACCTAATCCCGTTCCTAAAATAATTCCAACCTCAGGTTGAAAGTTCGTTCGTTCCTTTAGGTAATTTGCTGTCTCCTTTATTTTCTCTAACATATTTTAGTATCTCGTTATCAAATTTTTCCTTGTCATCAATTAAATCAATTTCGATTTCAATGCAATAAATAGGTAGTTGTTCAAACCCTTTTATTCCCAGCAACCTAGATGCATCTTTCTCTGTGGTTAAAATGATTTTTTTCGAACTGTCAAAAGTACCAAATATTTCAGAGACTGTAGCTACATCTTTTTCAGAAAATGGATAATGATCTCGATATGCTTTTTTACTATAGGTTACTTCTCTCCGGTTTAATTCTTGATAAAGTGGGTTAGGATTTGCAATGCCCGTTAAAACAAGCGTCTGGAAGTTTGAAACCTCTCCTGTTAATTCTTTATTTGTAAAGGGGTTGTAAATCCGACCGTACCTAATAAAACTGAAAAATATTTTCTGATTTTTATTAGGCGAGATGTCTTTAATAATTTCATTCTTCCTTTCCAATGAAAGATCATGTGGGCATTTTGAAACAATAATAATATTCGCTCTGTTTTTTCCTTTGCGAAGCTCTCTTAATTCACCCATTGGTAACATTAAATCATTGTAAAAAGGTTTGTTTATATCAACAATTAAAATGTTTAAACCAGCTCTTAATGATCGGTGTTGAAAAGCGTCATCAAGCAGTATTGCTTCAATTGATGGGTTATCGTAAAGTAAGTTTAGAACGCCTTTTACCCTTTTTTTTTCAACGACAACCTTTATGTTTGGAAATTTACGATGATATTGTGCAGGTTCATCACCAATATGAATTGCCGTTGAATTCTCATCTGCCTCGATGTAGTCTGTAGTTTTTCTTCCATATCCTCGACTTAGTATTGCAAGGTTATATTCATCTTTTAATAATCTTGCGAGGTATTCTGTATGAGGTGTTTTTCCCGTTCCTCCCATAGATAAGTTTCCAATACAGATTATTGGGAGGTCAAATTCACTTGATTTAAAAATATTTTTTTTGTATAAAAAATTTCTAAACATTGTGAGACTTCCATAAATTATGGCAATTGGGAATAATATATAGCGAAATACTTTCATTAATTTATTTTACTGATTACAAAAATCAATAATTTAGCGGAATGACAATACAAGATGTAACAAATTATTTAGAATCGATAGCTCCACTTCAGTATCAAGAGAGTTACGATAACGCTGGTTTAATTGTTGGGAATTATAAGAATGATGTTTCAGGAGTTCTAGTTTGCTTAGATAGTACGGAGAAAATCGTTGATGAAGCAATAGAACGAAAGTGTAATTTAATTGTTGCGCATCATCCAATTGTGTTTTCAGGATTAAAAAAAATTACGGGTAAAAACTACGTTGAAAGAACAGTTATTAAAGCTATTAAAAATGATATCGCCATTTATGCGATTCACACGAATTTGGATAACATGCTGAATGGTGTGAATGAAATTATTGGTAGAAAATTAGGGTTGATTAATACGCAAATTTTATCACTGTCTAGTAATAACCTTAGGAAACTTATAACATATGTCCCTCTTGATTATGTAGAAAAAGTGCGGGAATCTTTATTTGATTCTGGTGCTGGAAAAATTGGAAATTATGATGAATGTAGCTTTTGTAGTATAGGTGAAGGGACTTTTCGAGCTGGGGATGATACAAATGCATTTATTGGAGAAAAAGGGAAGAGAAATCTTGAAACCGAGCAAAAGCTTGAAGTAATTTACTCAATAGATAAGCAAAGAGCGATTTTATCCTCTTTATCAAATAGCCATCCTTACGAAGTTCCAGCTTATGATGTGTTGGAATTACAGAATAGTAATTCAGGTATTGGAGCAGGGTTAATTGGCGAATTGGAAAATGGAATTGATGAAATTTCTTTTCTGAAATCGTTGAAGATCACGATGAAAACGGATTGTGTGCGTTATACTGATTTACAGAGAAGACAAATTAAGAAAGTTGCTTTATGCGGTGGTTCAGGAAGTTTTTTATTGAAAGATGCTATTCATCAAAAAGCGGATGTTTTTATTACAGGAGATTTCAAATATCATGAATTTTTTGATGCTGAAAACCGCATTGTTATCGCAGATGTTGGACATTTTGAAAGTGAACAGTATACAATTGAGCTTTTAGTTGATAAACTAAAGGAAAAATTTACTACTTTTGCGGTCTGTTTTACGGAGGTAAATACAAATCCCGTTAATTATTTGTAAATTATTATGGCAAAAAAGAAAGAATCTACAGCTGAGCAAAAGTTAAGAGCGCTTTATAACCTTCAAATTATTGATTCTAGAATTGATAAAATTCGTCAAGTACATGGTGAGTTACCATTGGAGGTACAAGATCTTGAAGATGAGTTAGAAGGAATGAACTTAAGGTTATCTAAAGTCGAAGAAGAGATTAGTGATTTGAATTTGCAAATCAACGAAAAGAAAAATGTTATTGAAGAATCTAAGGCTGGCATTGCAAAATATGTAGAGCAACAAAAGAAAGTTAGAAATAACAGAGAGTACGATTCGTTGACTAAGGAAATAGAATACCAAGGGTTGGAAGTCGAATTAGCTGAAAAAAGAATCAACGAGTATAAAGCAAGAATCGTTGCTAAGCAAGAATTACTTGAAACAAGTATATCTGAATTAGAAGATAAGAAAGGAGCTTTGGATGCTAAGAAAAATGATTTAGCTGAAATTGAAGCTGAAACTGCAAAAGAAGAGAGTCTATTGCGAGAAAAATCAAAAGAAGCTTCTGCAGGAGTTGAAGAAAGGTTATTGAAAGCCTACACTAGGATTAGAAATGCAGCTAAAAACGGTTTAGCTGTTGTTCCTGTTGAAAGAGGTGCTTCAGGGGGTTCATATATTAAAATTCCACCACAAAGACAATTAGATATTGCAGCTCGAAAAAAAATCATCATTGATGAACACAGTGGAAGAATTCTTGTTGATTTAGAGTTAGCTAATGAAGAAACTGTTAAAATGGAAAAGATGCTTGCGAAGTTATTAAAGTAAGTCTAATCTATTATGTTATTAAAAAGGGGTTAACATTAATGTTAACCCCTTTTTTTTGTCCCTACTTTAATGTATTAGAATTTACGTCCAAAGGTAAATATCAAATTGGTGTTAGATTTTTTAATTGGTGTATTCTCCACTAATATGGGGTCGTACATATAATAGTCCTCCGTATAAGTTGAGCTTGTAACTGCGAAGTCGATGTAAAAGCTTTTTACACGGTAACCAAAACCTCCAGTATACGTTAGTTTTGCCTCATTATTTTCAACAGAAGTAAGGTTATATGGGTTTTGGTAATAGGCAAAACCTAATCTAGTATATAGGGGTCCCGCTATTTTAATTTCACTTCCAATTCTTATGTTGTGCGTTGCTCTAAAGTTAATGTCTCCCGTGTTATTTTCTTTCGAAAAATTGTAGCTACTTCCTGAAAAAGGATGGCTAGATAGATCACTTCTCGTATAATCAAGGTATTCATAATCAGCGCTTATCATGGCTTTTCTAGCGATAATGAATGAAAGGCTTCCGATAAATCTTCCAGGTGTTCTTAGCTTGTAAAGAAAACTGCCATCAGGAGAACTGGAAGAATAGGATTCACCGTCTTTAAATTTAGAGGACATGCTTGAGCTCCAGTTGTCTTTCATATAGTAGAATTTAGTAGGGGTATGATAGGCAGCGCCAATTCTCAGCCATTTAGTAGGAAGGATAATGATTCCTAATTTAGCGTTGACTCCATTTCCTCGGGTTGTTAAATACTCATTATAAGTAAAGTGTTCTATTTCCAGAGAGTCGCTTAAGGCTGTTTCAGAATGATTTTTTTCTTGTCTAAACCTTATTGTAGGGAAGCCAATTGTTCCACCAATGTATATTTTATTATTGAAGTTTCCAGACATTGCGATTGCTGTCTCTCCCATGTGCCCTTTTCGGGTAATTGTATGCTGATGATTGAATTCACCTTGGTGCATCTGTGTGGTGTAGTAGCTTCCAGAGGAGTCTCCCTGGTCAATTACATACGTGTCGTAAGCTTGGCCTGAGGTAAAAGGTAGGCTTTCGTAGATGTCGTCGGGATGTATTCCTCCGGCTTGCGCAGCAAAAACATACGACATTGAGGTGTCGCTTATTCCAGAAATACTAGTCCGTTCATTAAAATTTGCAAGCCGATTGTAACTGAGTCCAAACTGAATACTTTTCCATAAGGAAGCACTTTCTTTTCCTGCTTTAATTACGCCAACAATACCTATGTTTCCTATTACAAAACTTTCATGACCATTTGTTGCATTTGTCTCCATAAATTGGGTTGATGAGTTTTGTAGGCCAATTTGAGGTGTAATAGACCATTCGGATGACTTAAAACGAGCCATTCCTGCTGGATTTACACTTAGTACAGATAAATCTGCTCCTAGCGCACCAAAAGCCCCTGCTACGCTATTGTATCTTGCTGTTCCTCCAAAATCTAGGAAGCTATAACGTAAGGCATCTTCTTCAGTTTGAGCTTTCGGTTGTATTGAAAAAGCCATAAGAATCACCAGAACTAATAGGATTTGTTTCATTAGAGTTTAATTTTTTATAATAATCAATAAATATAGGTTTATCTTCTCCCTCCTGATTTAGACGATGAACTACTTCCTTTACTTCGGGAAGAACCGCTGCTTCTTCCGCTTGATCGACTTGGAGATGATGAACTTCTTGATCCTGCACTGCTTCTACTTCCGCTATTACTACTACTTCTTGAAGGCTTATAAGTTGATGAAGATCCTCCACTTCTATTATTGCTAGGTTTAGTAGTTGAAGGCCTAGTGTAACTATTGTTAGGCTTTGTAGCGTTGTATGGTCTAGTGGAGTTATTAGAAGGTCTTGTGTAGTTGTTATTATTTGGACGACTTGCTCCATTGTTAAAATTTGTTGTAGTCGTTGTGCTTGGTTTCGCTTTCCATGCAGAAGATGTTCCTCTAGAATTGTTTATAGAAGCAGGTTCTCTAGATATGTAATTCGAATTTCCTTTTTTAGTTGGAGTTGTTCTCGTGGCATTTAAATCGTGATTCTCAAATTTGTTATTATTTGATAATGAAGATAAGCTATTATCATATGAAGGAACTTTCATAGAGTTAACCAATACATTGGAACCACCAATTTCTTTGCTATTATTCACGCTCGTATTTGAAGTAGTTGGTGCCGTGAAGTTGGTGTTGCTGTTCCCAGATCCGTTCATGTTGATAGTTGGGTTAATTTTTTTAACTACTGCAGTAACTGTATTGTAATCTTCGCTACTTGAGTTTCCATAGTTAGATCCGGTCAATGAATTTGAACTCATGCCCCCTCCATGGTTTCCAGTGTATGAATTACTTGCCGTTTGGTCTCCGTAGTAATTTCCATAATTAGAATTGTTTCCATATCCATTCCCATAATAGTTTCCGTATCCATTACCGTAATAGCCATTGTAGTTGTTTCCGCAGTAGCCATTTCCATATCCGCCGTATCCATAGTTATTGCATCCGTAGTTGTTCCAATGGTTGTTTGAGCAACAGCTCATGCCGTTGTTGTAATAAGAGTTGTAAGCGTATCCTGAATAATAGTTTCCAAAGTAAATGTTTGTATTCCATCCGTAAGGACTACCGTAATAGTAGGAATTCGTATACCAAGGGTTGTAATAATTATATCCTGAGTTACAGTAACTGAATCTTCTTATTCTTGAAGAGTATTGATAGTCATAATTGGTATTGTAATAATTGTTTGTTACGTAAGTATTACCTTCGTCGTTATTTTCAATTTCAGAATATTTTGGGTCATAATACTCATCTTCACCTACATGTGTAGAAGTTTCACCTTCATAGGAATAATATTCGTCAAATTCTGAATTTGAACTTGCAGTCGTCATATATGACTCCTCTTCAGAATAAATGTCATCTTCATAGCTTAAGTCCTGCGTAGATGAACAAGAAGACAAAAGTACAATTACAGATAATGATAGAATTGAGTTTATGATTTTCATGATGTTGAGATTATATGTTGTTAATAATATCGACTTAATAGTAAATTTAAATAAGTTTGGGGACATTATAAAAGCTACCTCTTATTAATTTTTAACTTTGTAGTCGTTAACAAGAATTTAACAAAAACTATACCAAAAATGGCAAAAGGATTACCGAAAAGAAGTGAGGATTTTTCAGCATGGTACAATGAATTGGTTGGGAAGGCCGATTTGGCAGAACATTCAGGAGTTAAGGGATGTATGGTTATCAAGCCATATGGCTATGCTATTTGGGAAAACATGAAGGCTGTTTTGGATCAAAAATTTAAAGAAACTGGGCACCAAAATGCATATTTTCCAATTTTTGTCCCAAAAAGTTTATTTGAGGCCGAAGAAAAAAATGCTGAAGGGTTTGCTAAAGAATGCGCAATAGTAACGCATTATAGATTAAAAAATGATCCTGATAAAAAAGGAAAATTAATGGTTGATCCAGATGCGAAATTGCAAGAAGAATTAATCGTTAGACCTACCAGTGAGGCAATTATTTGGAGTACTTATAAGAAGTGGATTCAGTCTTACAGAGATTTACCATTGTTAATTAACCAATGGGCTAATGTTGTAAGGTGGGAGATGCGAACACGGTTGTTTTTAAGAACAACAGAGTTTTTATGGCAAGAAGGCCATACTGCTCACGCTACAAAGGTAGAAGCCTTAGAAGAAACAGAAAAAATGATGCATGTATATGCTGATTTCGCAGAGGATTATATGGCTATGCCTGTGATAAAAGGATTAAAGTCCGAAAGCGAGCGATTTGCTGGTGCTGAAGATACTTATTGTATTGAGGCTTTGATGCAAGATGGAAAAGCACTTCAGGCTGGAACATCTCATTTTTTAGGGCAAAATTTTGCCAAAGCATTTGATGTTAAGTTTGCAGATGCAGAAGGGAAGCAAGGATATGTTTGGGCATCTTCATGGGGCGTTTCTACTCGTTTGATAGGAGGTCTTATAATGACTCATAGTGATGATTTAGGATTGGTGTTGCCTCCTAAATTGGCGCCTATTCATGTTGCTATTGTCCCTATATATAAAGGGGATGAGCAATTGGCGCAAATTTCAGAAGTAGCAAATAAGCTAAAAGCTGATATGCAGGCAAAGGGTATTATTGTTAAATATGATGATGATGATAAACGTAAGCCGGGTTGGAAATTTGCTGAATATGAGATGAAAGGAGTTCCTATTCGGATTGCGATAGGACCTAGAGACATTGATAATGGAACGGTTGAGGTGGCACGAAGAGATACTTTGGAAAAGGAAAGTCTACAGCAAGAGGATTTAGCAATTAAAGTCGAGCATTTATTGGAGCAGATTCAAATAAATTTATTGGATAGAGCTAAAACATCTAGAGAAGAGTTTACAAATGTAGCTAGAACATGGAATGAATTCACAGAGCTTATTGATAATAAAGGTGGATTTGTTCACGCTCATTGGGACGGAACAGAAGAAACAGAGCAAAAAATAAAAGAAGAAACTAAAGCTACAATTAGATGCATTCCTTTTGATCAGAAAGAAGAAGATGGAAGTTGCATATATTCAGGGAACCCTTCAAAAGGAATGGTGTTGTTTGCAAAAGCGTATTAAATTTTACTTATTATGATGGACGAAAAAGCGACACAAGAATTAATATTTAATACTGTTAAGGATAAAAGTGTATTGAAGCAAGATGTCTTTAATAACATTATTCTTAATTTTAAGATTCTGAAACAAGTTTTGAAAGAAATTGGAGATGATCTGAGTTCGCGGATTGAATCTGTTGATGAACGTGTTATTATTGAGTATAAAGATACCGGAGAATTTGAAGCACAATTAAGAGTAGCAGGTGATGTTTTAGTTTTTCATATGCATACAAACGTTTTTAAGTTCGATTCACAAAATAGCTTGTGGAATACGTCATACTTTAAAGAGAATGGGAATCGTGGATATTGTGGATTAATTAATGTCTATAATTTTTTAAACGATTCAATAAAGTATAATAGAGTGAATGATTCTGGCTATATGATTGGACGGTTATTTGTTAATGCTGAGAATCACTTTATGGTTGAGGGAAAAAGGCAAATGGGGTTTCTTTATAATGACATTATCAACTCGGTGATTGATAAAGAAAAAATGAAGGCAATTATTCAGTCGGCAGTGCTGTATACATTGGATTTTGATCTGTTTATACCTCCATATGATGAGGTTAAAGAAGTCTCAGTTTTAGAAATTCAACAATTAAGTGATAAGCTGAAGATGAAGACGGCTAAGCGGTTGGGTTTTCAGTTCAAAGCGGATTCTGACTCTATAGAGTAATTGTGAAATTGAAGAAAAGATTAAAAAAAATTAAATTCCACTTTGCAATAGATAAAAATATACTACATTTGCAAACCAAAATTAAGAGGAAACTTTAAATTTGGCCCGTTCGTCTAGGGGTTAGGACACATGGTTTTCATCCATGAAACAGGGGTTCGATTCCCCTACGGGCTACATAGATTAAACAAAGAAGAACAATTATGGCAAATCATAAGTCAGCAATAAAAAGAATTAGATCAAACGAATCTAAAAGAGTATTAAACAAATATCAGCATAAGTCTACCCGTACTGCAATGGCAAAATTGGAGAAATTGGAAGATAAAAAAGAAGCTGGTAAATTGTTGCCTACTGTATTAGGAATGGTTGATAAATTAGCTAAGAGAAATATTATTCACAAGAATAAAGCTTCTAATTTGAAATCTAAATTGACAAAAGGAGTTAACGCTCTATAGATTTTGTAAATCATTTATTTAACTAAGCTCTCCTTTTTTGGAGGGCTTTTTTTGTTTGTAGACAGATGTCTCATAATTCAAAAAATATATAAATGAACTACTCCAAAAACATTTCCATCAAAGATTGGGCGAATGATGATAGGCCAAGAGAAAAGCTTTTAATAAAAGGAAAAGGCGCACTGAGTGATGCGGAACTTATAGCCATTCTAATAGCATCAGGTAATCGTGACGAATCTGCAGTTGAATTGTCTAAAAGAATATTACAGAGTTTAGGTAATAATTTAAACAGGTTGGCGAAACTTTCAGTAAATGATTTGATAAAGTTTAAAGGTATCGGCGAAGCAAAAGCCATAAGTATAATAGCTTCACTTGAATTAGGAAGAAGACGGAGAACTGCGGATGTTCTAGAAAAAGATAAAATCGGAGGGAGTAAGGATGCGTTTCAGATTCTTCAATTAAAGTTGGAGGATTTACCGCACGAAGAGTTTTGGATAGTGTTACTTAATCGAGCAAATAAAGTGATTGATACAAAGTTGGTTGGCAGAGGAGGTGTTTCTAGTACGGTTGTAGATTCTAAAGTTATTTTTAGTTTTGCTTTAGAATCTTTAGCTTCGGGCATAATATTGGCGCATAATCATCCTTCGGGAAACCTCAAGCCAAGTAATTCAGATATACGGTTGACAAAAAAACTCGTAGATGCTGGAGAAATAATGGAAGTTCCTATTCTCGACCATATTATAGTTGGAGATAATGATTATTTTAGCTTCGCAGATGAAGGATTGATTTAGTTGAATTAAATTATATTATGTTTAAAATTATCACAGTTGTTGGGGCACGTCCTCAAATTATTAAAGCAGCCGCTTTAAGTAGAGCAATAAAAAATCATTATTCAGGAAAAATAAACGAAGTTATCGTCCATACAGGGCAACATTACGATGAAAACATGTCCCAAGTGTTTTTTGATGAATTAGGGATTCCTTCTCCAGATATTAACTTATCAGTTGGCTCAGGAAGTCATGGAAAGCAAACAGCTACAATGATTGAAGGAATTGAGAAGGTAATCCTGGATGAAAAACCGAATGCTATTGTTGTCTATGGTGATACTAATTCTACTTTGGCTGCGGGTGTAGCTGCTTCTAAAATTCACATCCCAGTAGTACACATAGAAGCAGGGTTACGCTCTTATAATAAGAAAATGCCTGAAGAAGTTAATCGTATAATGTGTGATCATGTTTCTTCATTGTTGTTTTCTCCAACGAAAACAGGTGTAGAAAATTTATTGAAAGAGGGTTTTAAGCAAGAAGCTGCAGGAAATTACACCATGGATAATCCAGGCGTGTTTCATTGTGGAGATGTTATGTATGACAATAGCATCCATTTTTCAGAAATTAGCGCTCAGGAATCTACGGTACTTGCTGATAATAAATTAATTGAAGGAGAGTATATTCTTTCAACAATACATCGTAATGACAATACAGATACACCAGAAAGAATTACGGGAATATTTGAAGCTTTACAAGCTATCTCGAAAGAGAATAACGTTGAAATTGTACTGCCATTGCACCCGCGTACAGCTAAGATTCTGACTCAGAATTTACCATCAGAACTGTACCTAACTATTCAAAGTAATCCTAATATTAAATTGATTCCACCGGTTTCATTTTTAGATATGATCGCTCTTGAGAAAAATTCTAAAATGGTAATTACCGATAGTGGTGGGGTTCAAAAAGAAGCATTTTTCTTTAAAAAAGCTTGCATAATTCTTCGTCCAGAGACAGAGTGGGTAGAGTTAGTTTTGTGTGGGTCGGCTACGATTGTAGGTTGGAATAAAGATAAAATAATTGAAGCATATAACCGTTATTCAAATGATTCAAGTTTAAGGTTTCCTCCCGTTTTTGGTGATGGAAAAGCAGCTGAATTTATATGTGATATGATGTTGAAGCATTTGAGTTAAAATGAAAATATACGCACCAAATATCACAGAAAGAGTTAAGTACGCTATTGATTTGGTGCTAAAACAGGTGTGCTTGTTTGATTATGAATACGTTTCCAAAGAAGCAATCAAAACAAGTGATATAGTAGTTAATTATTCTGGAGAGAATATCGAGAGCTCCTTTCAGGTTCATCCACATGGTTTACTCTTTGAAAATGATATCAAAAAATTTGATGTCACTTTTAAATATGGAGGAAAAGAAAAAGTAAAACTATTTACAACAGAATTTGATGATTTGGGATTTGATATTTTCTCGGCTAGTTTCTTTTTAGCAACGCGATTTGAAGAGTATTGGAAATTTGAGTCGGATAATCATGATAGATATACTTCAAAGAGTAGTCTGGCAAGTAAGTTAGGGTACCTGCACCTTCCTTTAGTTAATATATGGGGAGAAGCTTTGAAAGAGAAATTAGAGTCTCATTTCGAAGGGTTGGAACTTAGCGAGCATTCGTTCAAGGTAATAAATACAATTGACGTAGATAATGCTTGGGCTTATTTGAATAAAGGAGCACTAAGAGCAAGTGCGGCTATGGCGAAAGCTGGGACGCAATTAAAATTATCAGAAATGGGGGATAGAGCAAAAGTTCTTTCATCTGGAAAAAATGATCCTTACGACACATATGCCTATTTGAAAAAAATTCAGGATGATAAAGGTATTGAAAGTATATATTTCTTTTTGTTAGGGGATAGAGGAGAGTTTGATAAAAATGTACCACATACAAGTAAAGCGCTACAGCGCATGATTAATCAAATATCTGTGTATGCAAAAATTGGGATTCATCCTTCTTATGGATCGTACTTGAATCCAAAACAACTGGAAAAGGAGATAGAAAGGTTAAATTCAATTACTGATAATGAAGTTAGTTTGTCAAGAAAGCATTTCTTAAAATTAAACATTCCAGAAACATACCGCAATTTAGAGAAAGCAGGAATTACAAACGATTACTCAATGGGCTATTCAGATAATATTGGGTTTAGAGCTTCAATTTGCACCCCCTATACCTTTTTTGATGTACTACAAAACAAAGGCTTAAACCTTACGATTCACCCATTTGCATATATGGATGGAACGCTTAATGAATATTTGGGGTTATCTGTAGATGATGCAAAAGAAAAAGTAGCTTCTCTGAAACAGCAAGTCAAAGAAGTTGGAGGTGTTTTTATTGGCATATGGCATAATGAGACTGTCAACGATAAAGGCATTTGGAAGGGATGGCGATCCGTTTATGAGGAAGCAATAACCTAGCAATTCGGAAGAATCACATAATGTTTAGTCAGTGCACCTTGGTAATGTTATAGAGGAAAATCCTCTTTATCTTCAAACTCCTTTAGTTTAAATTTTCTGGAAGTGTGATTAGTCTTTACTAATACTTTATACGAGCTGATTACTCCTACGCTAAATAATGATATTGGCAATATTCGTACTTGGTTGATGGCGAAATCCTGGTAAATTAATACGAGTCCGATAAGTGATAGTGCTAGCCCGGCAAGAACAATTATTATTTTTAATTTAGGATTCACTAATACTATTTATACCACGAAAAGAGAAGGCTTCCCATTTTTTATTCAGGTGTTTTGACTTTGCTTGCAGCTAGTTTTCCTTCAAAATCTTTAATCCAGCTTTTAGGTCCTCCGGCAACGTAGCCTGTTTTTGCTAATCCTTTAATTTCACTTTTTCCAGTTTCTGCATTGGTAGAAATTGTAAACGCCCAAATAGTAGGGTATCCTCGAACACCAAAAGCTTGCGCTAACTGCTGGTTTTGTTGCTTGATATTTGTTGGAAGGATAAATCTTTTAGGGAAATCCAACTCCAATAGAACAAAATTCTCATTTGCCCACTTAATAAATTCATCCTTAACAAAAACTTCTTTTTTAAGCCTGATACACCAGCCACACCAATCTGTTCCTGTGAAGTTTGCTAAAATAGGTTTTCCGGTTTTAACCGAGATAGCTTGTGCTGTTTCTAGGTTAACTTCCCATCCATTCATAGATGCCTTGTATTTTTGTTCAGGAGCTTGCCCAGATCCCCCGTGTAATTCAGGTGGAGTTTTTCCAAATGCCTTATTTTCTTGTCCAGTTACTTGCCCAAAAGAATTAAAGTATAATTGAAACATAAGAATAGATAACACAGAAAGCCTTAGAATGATCATGTAGATTATTTTAAATATGAGAAGTCAATTTAGCAAATGTAATGCCAAATGTTGATTTATTCCTTTAATGTTTATTGTCACCAAATTTAATCAAAACAAACAACAATTTTACCAGGAAACGGATTTATGCAGTCTAGCTTAAAAATAAATTCATCTAAAACATTAACTTCGTAAAACCATCGAGAATCAGAAATTAAATATAAAATGGGTAGAAGCTACCGATGTTGACAAAGTTAGCTGGGATAAAGTTGTTGAGGGATCCAGTGCTTTAAGCCTTTATTGTTACACATGGTATTTAGATGTGGTGTCTGATAATTGGGGAGCATTGGTGATGGGAGACTATGAATTCATTATGCCAATTCCATATACAGTAAAAAAAAAACAAAGTATTTTATATCAGCCTTTTTTTAGTCAGCAGTTGAATATATTGGGGAAGAAATTACCTTCAGTTGAAGTAATAAGCCATTTTATCTCTAGCATTCCCCCAAAATTTAAATTGGCGCAATTCAATTTCCCTAACTATTTAATTCAAAACATTACTGATTACGAGATAGAAGAAGTTGTTTGTCAATATTTGGATCTAAATCAAGAGCACGAAGCGGTTAGCTCTGAATATTCAACGAACGCCAAACGGCAAATTAAGAAAGCGATTAAGAACGAATTGAAAGTTACTGAAACAAGAGACTTAGAAGTTTTTATGCCCTTGTTTAAAGAAACGGTTGGAGATAAATTAGGCTTTCTTGAAGATAATTACAGTCGCTTGCATAAATTGATGAATGTCGGGTTGCACCTAAATAAAGGAAGGTTGTTGACCGTTCAGAAAGGTGATGAGGTTTTGTCAATGGGCTATTTTTTTATTCAAAATAATCGAATTACCTATTTAAAAGGAGCTTCTACAATTCAGGGAAGAGATATCGGGGCTATGTACTATTTAATGGATTACATGATTCAAGAGTATTCAAAATCAAAAAGAGTATTTGATTTTGGCGGATCTAAAGTTTCTTCTATTGCCGAATTCTACAAAAAACTGGGAGCTAAAGACCAAACCTATTTAAGTTTTTCCAAAAACGATTTGCCTTGGCTGTTAAAAAAGGCCAAAGGTGTAAGAGATAGGTTGAAAAAGTAAATAATTCCATTCGGATTCATTATTTTTGGAAAACAAAACAAAACAAACCAAAACAAACAACTTCCGGCTATGATTAAGGTGCATGACTTTAGTAAAACTAACTCTCTTTACAATAATTTTTTAGCACAATTAAGAGATCTTAAAGTGCATTCAGATAGAATGAGGTTTCGAAGGAATTTGGAAAGATTGGGAGAGATAACAGCATTTGAAATAAGTAAAGAATTAAAGTTTGAGGAGTCAGATGTTTACACTGCGTTGGGAGTTGCTCCTTCAAATATTATAAAAGAGCAGCCAGTTATTGCAACTATATTAAGAGCCGGATTACCTCTGCATCAGGGGGTTCTAAATTATTTCGATAATTCAGATAACTGCTTTATTTCAGCTTATAGAAAACATTCGTCTAATGATCTTTTTGATGTAGAAATTGAATATTTGTCTAGCCCTAACTTAGACGATAAGGTGGTAATTCTTACAGATCCAATGATTGCCTCTGGAGCTTCGATGGTTCTTGCGTATAAAGCCCTATTGAAAAAAGGAATACCGAGACATATTCATGTAGTAGGTGTTATTGCAAGTGCTGAAGGAATAGAATACGTTCGTAAAAATATGCCAGGTAATACCACTATTTGGATTGGTGCTATTGATGAAGAGATGACAGCACAATCGTATATTGTTCCTGGGTTAGGAGATGCTGGAGATCTTGCATTTGGTGCGAAAGAAGATAAATAGATGAATTTCGCAGCATATTCCACAGGGTTTTTAATGGGAACAGTAAAATTTATGTTTGCTGCAACATCCATGATGGCTTTTTCAGTTTCTTATTGGGAGGTTGTATTTGCTACCTTTTTTGGTGCTTTTGTAAGTTTTAATATTTTCTTTTTCTTTTCTGGACTCCTAATGGAGAAAGCGAAAGAAAAAAAGTTAGAGAAAATTAAAAAAGGAACGCTTAAGCCTAAAAAGCAATTTTCTCGAATGAATAAATTTATTGTGAGATTAAAATTTTCTTCATTTGGATATTTTGTTTTAGTAATAGTTGGTCCGATGGTTCTCTCGATTCCAATAGGAAGCATTATTATTGCTAAATTTTATAGAAACATTAAATTTACATATTGGCTTGAAGTAGTCAGTTTGTTTGTTTGGGCAAATCTGTTTACCCTTGCCAACCTATATATCTTTGGTGAATGATAAAACATGTATTCTTCGATTTAGATAGAACACTTTGGGATTTTGAAAAGAATTCTTACAATGAGTTGATGAATTTATGGTCGAAACATCAATTACATCAAAAAGGTATATCTTTACCAGAAGAGTTTATTCGAATCTATAAAAGAATCAACGAAGATTGCTGGGCTTTGTATAGAGATAATGCTATTACAAAAGAAGATCTACGTACCAAAAGATTTGCAGATACATTAGAATATTTTGGCATATTAGACGCTAAATTGGCCGAAAGTATTGGTCACGACTACGTCACAAACTGCCCATATAGAACAGCGTTGTTTCCCAATGTATTTGAAATAATCGATTATTTAAAATCGAAATACGAGTTGCATATTATTACAAATGGGTTTGAAGAAGTGCAGCATGTTAAGATGAAACAAAGTAATTTGACTGAACACTTTAGCGAAATTATTACCTCTGAGAAAGCCGGCGCCAAAAAGCCACACCCACAAATATTTGACTACGCAGTGGACAAAGTTGGAGTTTCTGCTCAGGACTGTGTGATGATAGGGGATGATTTGTTATGTGATATCGCAGGAGCAATAGATTTTGGGATGCAAGCAATCTATTTTAACCCGCATAAAGTTAAGCACAACTTAAACCTACTTGGCAATGTTCAGGATTTGATTGAGATAAAGGCTTTTCTTTAATCATTAAAAAAGTCTTTGTCCTTTTTCTCTTCCAGTATTCTGTACAAAACATTGTCCCATTTCTCCATAGAGAAAAGAGCTCTTTTCACAGGAATACTAGCAATTCGATCTCCATCATTATTTTCAGATTGCGTAAAATAAAGAATCATCTTTTCACTTGTGTCTGATTCAATTAGAATCGAAATAGAACGAATGAATTTTTTTTGAGTCTTCCATTTACTAAAGTTTTCCATCCATTCTTCGTCGGATCGGTCTTTAATTGTAGTTTCATAAGAGGTAATGGATTTAAAATCAATAATCTGAGAATGAATGTCTCCATTTGAATGGGTGATTTTTAAAAACTTTCCAAGTTCCTTGTCTATAGCAAAAAGCTCTGTATGTTTAAAGTTTATATATGCCTCATCAGCAATAAAATCAATTGTATTATTCAAGGCTTCAATAAGAGTGTCTTCGTCTATTGTAAACTGACGATTGCCTTTTTTTGAGAAAATTTTGTCGATTAATGCCATAAATCTGCATGCGAAGATAGGCACAAATTAGATATTTTTATAATTGTTTGCAGACTATCAGTGCAATGTGAGTTATTGGTCTAATTTCCTCTAAATCTAATTGCCTTTTACTTGAATAATGATTAAATTCGCTACCCTTAAGAAATTGAAGTCTTACGAAGAAAAAATTAAACAGTACATGGTATTTGATTTAGAAATGATAAAAGCGGTTTACAACCGATATCCTGAGAGAGTTGCAGCAGCAAGGAAATTGGTTAATAAACCATTAACTTTATCTGAGAAGATATTATATACGCACCTTTGGGATGGCAATGCAAATGAAGCTTATGAAAGAGGTGCCTCTTATGTAGATTTTGCTCCAGATAGGGTTGCGATGCAAGATGCAACTGCTCAAATGGCATTGTTACAATTTATGCAAGCGGGTAAAACTAAAGTTGCTGTTCCTTCAACTGCGCATGCAGATCATTTGATTCAGGCTAAATTAGGAGCAGATAAGGATTTACAAGATGGTATTAATAAGAACAACGAAGTATTTAACTTCTTAAGTTCTGTTTGTGATAAATACGGAATTGGTTTTTGGAAACCAGGTGCTGGAATTATTCATCAGGTTGTTTTAGAAAATTATGCATTTCCAGGAGGAATGATGATTGGAACGGATTCTCATACTGTTAATGCCGGTGGTTTAGGAATGGTTGCAATAGGAGTAGGTGGAGCTGATGCTGTTGATGTAATGGCTGGAATGGCTTGGGAATTAAAATTTCCTAAATTAATTGGGGTTAAATTGACGGGTAAATTAAACGGTTGGACATCTGCAAAAGATGTTATTCTAAAAGTTGCCGGAATTTTAACTGTAAAAGGAGGAACAGGAGCGATTGTAGAATATTTTGGTGAAGGTGCTAAGTCTTTATCTGGGACAGGAAAAGGAACTATCTGTAATATGGGAGCGGAAATAGGTGCTACGACTTCTACTTTTGGGTACGATGATTCAATGAGAAGATATTTAAGTGCTACTGGTAGAGCTGATGTTGTGACTTTAGCTGATGAAGTTGCTGAACACTTAACTGGAGATGCCGAGGTTTATGATAATCCAGAACAGTATTTTGATCAAGTTATTGAAATTAACTTATCAGAGTTAACGCCCCATTTAAACGGACCCTACACGCCAGATTTAGCTACACCTGTTTCAGAAATGAAAGCTGCTGCAGCGGCTAATGACTGGCCTACAGATATTGAATGGGCTTTAATCGGTTCTTGCACTAATTCTTCCTACGAAGATTTATCTCGTGCGGCTTCTATTGTTGATGATGCAGTAAGGAAAGGATTAAATGCAAAAGCAATTTTGGGAATTAACCCAGGTTCGGAACAAGTAAGGTTTACTGCCGAACGTGATGGGTTTATTGATATATTTAATAAGCTGGACAATACTAAAATATTTACAAATGCTTGTGGCCCTTGTATCGGTCAGTGGGATAGACCAGGCGCTTCGGAAGAAAAGAAAAACTCTATTGTGCATTCTTTTAACAGAAACTTTAAGAAAAGAGCAGATGGAAATCCAAATACTATGGCCTTTGTAACCTCACCAGAAATGGTTGCTGCAATTGCAATATCAGGGAAATTGGATTTTAATCCAATTACAGATACATTAACTAACGCAAACGGAGAAGAGGTAAGCTTAGCTGAACCAACGGGAATGGAATTACCTCCTAACGGGTTTGCTGTTGATGATAACGGCTATCAAGCTCCTGCTGAGGATGGGTCTGGAATTCAGGTTGTAGTAAAAGAGGATTCTAAAAGATTACAATTATTAACGCCATTTGCTCCTTGGGATGGAGAAAATATTACTGGAGCTAAATTGTTAATTAAAGCAGAAGGTAAATGTACAACGGATCATATTTCTATGGCTGGACCTTGGTTGCAATATAGAGGTCATTTAGACAATATTTCTGAAAATTGCTTAATTGGAGCGGTAAATTCATTTGGTGGAGCTACAAACGAAGTAGTTAACCAATTGACTGGAGATAAAGGAGCAGTTCCTGCTACAGCAAGAGCTTATAAAGCTGCTGGAGTGCCAAGTATAGTTGTTGGAGATCATAATTATGGAGAAGGTTCTTCTAGAGAACATGCAGCAATGGAGCCACGTCATTTAGGCGTTTACGCGGTGATTGTAAAATCTTTTGCTAGAATACACGAAACAAACCTAAAGAAGCAAGGGATGTTAGGGTTGACCTTTAATACTGAAAGTGATTATGATTTAATCAAGGAAGACGATACATTTAACTTCACTGATTTGAATCAATTTGCACCAGGAAAGCAATTAACATTAGAGATTGTTCATGCTGATGGATCTAAAGATAATGTGGTATGTAATCATACTTATAATGCTGGTCAAATTGAATGGTATAAATACGGTTCAGCATTAAACTTGATTAAAGCTGAAGCTGCTGCTCAAGCTTAAGTAATTGGTGGTTAGATATCAAAATACAAACCTATATCATTAATTTGGTATAGGTTTTTTTGTTGCTATGATTTATTTAGGTACTCTATTAGATTTTTTCTTTCCTCTATGTTTAAAACAAGTTTTATTCACTCAATATACTATAAGCTCAAAAGATGTTATTCTGAATGAATCAGTATTTTTTTAACCTTCTTCAGGTTCTTCAATAAACTCAAATTCTATACCTAATAAATGGGAAAAATCTTCACCTATTTTACGAATGTCATCATCATCTTCCTCATATCTCCACTTTATCGAAATATTTGAATTTCCGAATAATCTTTCAGCGTATTTTAATGTTTTAAGCAGCGCTATTATAGAGGAAGATGCCATGTAATAGAACTTACAATCAATATTCACAGTAGATGTGTTTTTTACAATTGAATCAAGCCAGTCATTTACAGGGCTGTAAAATTTTCGAACATTTTCAGGGAAGGAACTACCCTCAATCACTAGAATACTACTAGTACTGTCTCCAGATATCTTAGGAGTGTTTTTTCCCTGTTCGATTAAAAGGTTCATTAATTAAGCTTTTTTCTTCCTATCTAGTGTGATGATAAGAGTAAAACAAGACAAATCATCATTTATTTCGTCAAAAAAGTAATCTAAATTATTACTTGATTTCATAGCCATTGTTATGAAGCCCAAGCCAGCTCCACCTTTATTAGAAATAATTCCATTTGTAAGTACTTCCATGTAAAGGACTTTAACTTCTTCGCGGGTCATTTTATTTATCTCCGTGATTCGTGTCTCAATATTTTTATTGTGCTTGCTATAGATAAGGTTTCCTAGTGCAATTTTGTAAGTATCAGTTCCTTGGTCAATTGCAAAAAAAGAAGTCTGATGACCATCTTTTCCTTTTTCACCATGAAGTCTAATGTTTTGAAGGCCTTCAACTAAAATGCTGAACATTCTTTTTACTGTTCCTTTTTTGTCACCGGAATCAAGCATGAACATTTCAATGTCATTGGAAATAGTATTAACTAAATCCTGACTAAACTCACCAAAATGGCTATTGATAATTTTATCAGTATTCGAGTTATTGTACTCCTCACATATCTTTTGATATCTAGAGCTACAGACCTCAATAATAGTATTTGTTGATGCTTTCATATTAACTTCTACTCACAATACTACATAAATCATCAAAATTGAGCTTGTAGTATGTGCTTTAAATACATAATATACTTGACGAATATACTGTTTTTTTCTATAAAATGAATGTGCGGAGGTTTAAATTTATGAATGTTAGAAAAATGTTTAAAGAAACCAATTGTTTTATTTAAATATGGATAATAATAATTCAAGCTCTTTTATTTTTTCTTCGTTACCTAGTTTTGAATGACTGTACTTCAAGTTTGTAATTAGGCGTTTAACAATTTCTTGATTGCTGCATTTATTATAGTATTCAGGTTTGTGTTCTGCATTAATTTTATCAAGAAATTCATTTATATCCATTTTACTCAAGATATGTCCAGAACTAAAAGCATTAATATAGAATAACATTGAATTCCTCTTTTGGTTATTCCCCTCAAATTGTATTCCATCCGGATAGCCTAAGATAAAATGGTTAGGAAGGTTAATACCTTTTAAAGGAATATCGAGTCTGTTTGCTATTTCAAGGTATATGATTGCTAGAATAAGAGCGTTGCCTTTTTTCCGGTCTAAGGCACTGGTTAAGAAGGAGTTGAAAGGTGAGTAATAGTCGTCTTTGTTCCCAGAAAAACCATGAACGTTATAAATTATATCGTTAAGAATAGTAATTTTTTCTAGTCCCGTCATGTGGTCAGTTAGTTCAATTTTAGCATCTTGAACAATGGTCTTTAATTGCTTTTCAACCTTTTTTCGGTTTAGTTCTGGGTACTGAAACTTATTTACCAAAATTACTCCATCTAAGAGGTTTTTAGCTCCTGTTTCTTTCCAGTTAATTAAGCTATTATAGATGTCCTTAAATTGTATTTCATGGATAATGTTTTCAAGTTTAATCAAATAGTTTTTTCCGAATGGATTTTGCTCCCAGGCTTGTTCAATATTTGGAATAACATCAATACCCAAGAACAGAAGCTCATTTTTTACTTGTATAAAAATGTCTTCATCAGGGTCTTCAATGAGGTTTAATAATGCTTTTATTTGATTGTTAGGAGTCACTACATTATAAAAACGTAATTTACCCGTGTTGGGTTACCCTAATTTAACCTTTAATTGATGAGTGCTCCAATATTATGGTTAAACTATACTGAAGTTTATGTTGTTAACCTTGTTAATACTAATTGTATTAGTTTATCGACAGTTAATTTATAATCTTTACTGTATTCCCCTTTAAATCTATTAGCAATAATAGCACAAACGGTACATGCGTTGTGTCCTAACATTCCTGAAAGGGCATACAAAGCGGATGTTTCCATCTCGAAATTGGTTATTTTAAACCCATTGTGATTAAATTCATTTAATTGCTCATTTAGATTTGGGATTTTTGCAGCTAACCTAAGGGATCTTCCTTGAGGCCCGTAAAAGCCGTTGGCAGTTGCCGTAATTCCTTTGTGCATTCCTTCCTCGAGTTTTTGAATTAATTCATTACTTCCTTTCGCAAAGTAAGGTGGGTTAATTTCAGGTCCCCAATTGATCTGATTGTCAAAAGCTTCTTTAAGAAGTAATTCATCTTTTTCAAAAACTCCATCATAAAAACCTGCTAAACCATCAAACCCTAATCCGTATTCCGAAATTACAAAGGAGTCGACAGGTATGTCAGCTTGCAACGACCCGCTAGTTCCAAGGCGGATAATGTTTAATTGAGTATGTTCCTTTTTAGTTGTTTTTAGACTAAAATCGATATTAACTAGTGCATCCAGTTCGTTAATTACAATATCAATATTGTCACATCCAATACCAGTAGAAAGTACGGTTAGCCTTTGTCCATTATACATTCCAGTATGTGTAACAAACTCTCTGTTTTCTACTTCTATTTCAATAGAATCAAAGTGTTGTGAAATTCGTTTGACTCTGTTTTGATCTCCAACTACAATTATATCATCAGCAATATCATTGGGATGCAGGTTTAAATGATATATTTTTCCTTCTTCAGTAATAATTAACTCCGAAGGGGCAATTGGAGTATTGTGTTCAATAGTTCTATTCAGCATTCTATAAAAATAAAAAAAAGCCCAAATAAATGAGCTTTTTTATTAAATATTTTAGATTAGATTTTAATCGAGAAAGCTAAATACTTTTTTCAAAATATCAGTAGCTCTAGCAAAAGGATCTTTACGAATATTCTTTTCTTCTTTTTCTATTAATAGAAAAAGGCCTTTAATTGCTCTTTCTGTAACAAATGCATTCAAGTCTGTGTTTACGTCACTTCCTCCTGTTAAAATGTTAGCGCTGTTATACGCTTTAGTTAATGGGGTCCAATATTTAGTCAATTGTACTTTATCGATAGCTGTCTTTACTTTTGGAGAAAACGCAGAAACCAATTTACTTGTAGTTTTTTCTCTTAAATAATTTGTGGCAGCATTATCCTCTCCTTTTAAAATAGTAAAACCGTCACCAATACTCATGTCTTTAATAGCTTGGATAAAAATTGGCCCAGCCTCTTTAGTAGCTTCTTCAGCGGCTCTATTTAAAGTTAATTCAAATTGATCCACTTTACTTTGTAGACCTAAATCAATAGCTTTATCTTTTACCTTTTGAGCATCTGGGGGGAAAGGAAGCTTAATTGCAGGGTTTTTAAAGAATCCATCAGTAGCAGAGGCAAGGCCAGAACCTTTATTGATTCCTACCGTCAGAGCTTCTTTTAATCCAGCAATTACTTCGTCATTTGTTAACGTTGCAGTTTCGTTGTGCCCTCCTCCTGTTTCAACAGCAGTGGTAGCAGTTTCAGCAATGCTTTTTAATTCGTCACAGCTTGCAAAGATCACTGTCATTGCCACTGTAAAAGTCATTAATTTATTTTTCATATTATCGTTTGTCTTATTTTGAAGAGTAAACATAACAATTATTTTGCCATCTTTCCATGTGAATGCGTAAGTTTGATTTATTAAAGTTATATAACTGATTATGAATGTAGAAATAATTTCAATTGGAGATGAGCTGTTAATTGGTCAAACCATTAATACGAATAGTTCTTGGATGGGAGAACAGTTAAGTTTAATTGGCGCATCAGTATACCAAATAACAGCAATAACCGATAATGAAAGTCATATTTTGGAAACATTAGAAAGAGCCTCAGAAAAAGTAAATGTTGTTCTTATTACCGGTGGATTGGGGCCAACTAAAGATGATATAACTAAGCACACATTATGTAAGTTTTTTGGGACGGAGTTGATTTTTAATAAGGAGGTTTTTTCCAAATTGGAGACATTTTTCAGCTCTAGAGGTCTTGAAATGTTGGATGTAAATAAAGATCAAGCAATGTTGCCAACTGATGCTTTAGTTCTTGAAAATACGAGAGGAACTGCAAGTGGTATGTGGTTTGAAAAGGATGATGTGATTTATGTGTCAATGCCTGGGGTTCCTTATGAAATGAAAGGGATTATGAGGGATCATGTACTTCCTCGTCTACGTAAAGACTTTATTAAAAATACGGTTGTTCACAGAACGGTAAAAACTATTGGTATTGGAGAGTCCTTTTTAGCAGATAAAATTGAACTTTGGGAAAATTCGTTAAATAAAGTAAATATCAAATTAGCTTATTTACCATCTCCTGGTGTCGTTAAATTGAGATTGTCAGGTTATGGAGAAGATGAAAGGAAGATTCTGACCTGTATATCAAATAAAATTAGCGAATTAACTACAATAGTTGGTGATTACATCTATGGTTATGAAAAAGAAGAGCTTAATCAGCTTGTTGGAGATTTACTTTTAGAAAGTGCCAAGACTTTAAGCACAGCGGAAAGTTGTACAGGAGGTTATATAGCCCATTTGATTACATCTGTTCCTGGCAGTTCGGCCTATTTCAAAGGTAGTGTAATAGCTTATAATAATGAGGTTAAAATAGACCAGTTGAGGGTGAAACAGACTGATATTAATCGAAACGGTGCAGTAAGCAAGGAAGTTGTAGAACAGATGGCAATTGGCGCAATTGAAGAGCTTGAAACAGATTATTCAATAGCTACTTCAGGAATATTAGGCCCAGATGGAGGATCTGCTGAAAAACCAGTTGGTACAATTTGGATCGCTGTAGCTTCTAGTTCTGGAGTTATTAGTGAAAAAATTCGCCTGGGGAAAAGTCGTCATAGAAATGCTAAGATTACGGCATTAACAAGTCTCAATATGCTTCGTAAATATATTTTGAGTCATAAAAAAAGCGCACTATAGGTTAAAATTTAGCTCTCACTTTACGTTCTTTATCTTTCTTAGCGCGCTTGAAATTATATGAACTTCTGTAAAATGAATTTTTGCCTCTTATTAGATATCCGTATGAAAAAGTAGTAAACATATAGTTGTCTTTATGCATTGGGTCACCTCTTTTTTGTCCAACATCAAAATTTGTTAAAAGTTGTTCGTCTGCATTTGTTAATCCAGATTGATTACCAATATTACCATCAAGTGGCCCCTGATAAAATACTGTGCTGATATCATCAAGGTAATCTGTAAACGTAATAGTCCACGTAATATCCCAACCTATTCGGTGTTTATTCTTATATGTAAAAAATAGCCCAACTCCAGCTGGAACTCCTATTTGCCATTTGCTGTAATTTACTCCTTCAGTTTGAAGTGGTTGCAACGGGGTCCAAGAAGAACCATCAAAGCTTCCTTTAGGATTGTGGTTAAATCCAGTAATACCAAGATGAGCAAAGGTTTTTAGGTCCAGTAAATATCTCCCTTTACCTCCTATGTCATTCGCTTCAAAAATATAGTATTCAGCTTTAGCTGAAATTTCTAATATATTGTTTTTAAATCTTAAATTTCTGGTATTTCTTCCTTTGTTGGATGATAGTGCATCATCACCTTGTATTTTCCCATAATTAACGCTCAAATTTCCAGCAATCGATGGGGTAAATTTATAACGAGCGTATCCACCTACCACCCAACGGGTTTGGCTTAACTTCATATCCATTATGAAATCTCTCCTCGTTTTCTCCTGTCCGCCAATATCTCCTAGGTAGTTAGTTGCACCTAACTTAATCCCGTAATCAAAGTTGTACTGTGAACTACCCAATAATAGAATAAGAGAAAAAAATGTCGTTAATACTAGTCTGGTATTATTCATCAATACAAATATAAATATACATTACCTAGAAAACAAGTTGAGATTGGGATATTACATCAACAGTTTTTTGCAGGATAATAATAAAAGATAAAATGTAGATCTTACTTTTCTACTTGTTTTCGATCTCCTCTTTTTGCCCGCAGTGTAATTATTGCTATTAGGTGATGTTGAGTTATTTGTAATGTCACTATCCAAAACATCTTCCGAAGCATAGGTAAAAAGCTAAGTGCGTTTCCATAATCTCAAACATTTTTTTAACAAAAAAATCATAAAATACTTGAATATTAATATGAACGAAATAGTATAAAGGATAGAATTCTGTATTTTCGTTATTAATTAGAATTGAAATTTTAGTGTTTTAACGTTTTTCGATTTAAACTGGTAGAAATGAATAAAATAACAAAATTGTTTAATGTGAGATATCCTATTGTTCAAGGGGGAATGATATGGTGTAGTGGATGGGAATTAGCAAGTGCAGTAAGTAATGCAGGTGGTTTAGGTATAATTGGTTCCGGGTCTATGTACCCTGAAGTTCTAAAAGATCATATTGTGAAATGTAAAATCGCTACGGACAAACCTTTTGCGGTGAATTTACCTATGTTATATCCAGATATTGAAAAACATGTTGAAACCATAATCGAATTGGAAGTTCCAATTGTTTTTACTTCAGCAGGTAATCCTAAAATTTGGACGAAGCACTTGCAAGAACATGGTATTTTAGTAGTACACGTTGTTTCAAGTGTAAAGTTTGCGTTAAAAGCAGAAGCTGCAGGTGTTGATGCTGTGGTGGTAGAAGGTTTTGAAGCAGGAGGACACAACGGAAGGGATGAAACAACCACCCTTTGTTTGATACCAATGGTTGTGGGACAAGTTAATATCCCAGTACTTGCTGCAGGAGGGGTTGGTTCTGGTCATTCAATGTTAGCCTGTATGGTACTTGGTGCAGATGGTGTTCAAATGGGATCTCGATTTGTTGCTTCTGAAGAGTCTTCTGCACACATTGACTTTAAAAATGAAGTAGTAAAATCGCAAGAAGGAGACACCATGTTGACTTTAAAAGAAATAACTCCGGTTCGCTTGATTAAAAATGAATTTTACGCTAGAATTGAAGCAAAATATAATGAAGGTGCTTCAATTGAAGAACTGAAAACGCTATTAGGCAGAGGAAGAGCAAAGAAAGGTATGTTTGAAGGAGATTTGAAAGAAGGAGAGTTAGAAATTGGACAGGTTTCCGGAACTTTAAATGAGATAAAACCTGCCGGTGAAATTGTAGAAGCAGTTATGCAGGAGTTTTATTTGGCTAAAGAGGAAATAAACGAGAATAATCGTTTTAAAATTTAGCTAGAGGAGAATGATAAAATTTGAAAAATTTACCTTAGAAAATGGATTAACGGTTATAGTCCATGAAGATAAAACTACTCCAATTGTAGCTTTTAATATTTTATATGATGTTGGCGCTAGAGATGAAGATGAGAGTAGAACAGGTTTTGCTCATTTATTTGAGCATTTAATGTTTGGAGGGTCGTCGAATATTCCAAATTTTGATAGCCCATTGCAACATGCAGGAGGTAGCAGCAATGCTTTTACTTCGAATGATGTAACAAATTATTATGATACACTTCCAGTTCAAAACCTAGAAACTGCATTTTGGCTAGAGTCAGATCGGTTAAATAAATTAGCTTTTACTGATAAAAGCCTTGAAATTCAAAGGAACGTGGTGGTTGAAGAGTTCAAACAAAACTATTTGAATCAGCCTTATGGTGATGTTTGGTTGTTATTAAGACCATTGGCTTATAAGAATCATCCATATCAGTGGGCTACTATTGGTAAAGAAACAAAGCACATTGAAGATGCTACAATGGAGGATGTAAAAACATTTTTTTACAAGCATTACACGCCTCAAAATGGAATCTTATGTGTAGCAGGAAACGTAACTTTCGAGCAAGTAAAAGAACTTTCTCAAAAATGGTTCGGTCCAATTGAGACTAGAGAAAAATATGTTAGAGAATTGCCTGTTGAGCCAAAACAGACCGAATTACGAAAGCTAGAGGTAGAACGAGATGTTCCAAGTGATGCTTTGTATATGACTTTTCATATGGCTCGTCGAATGGATAAAAGATTTTATTTGGCCGACATGTTATCAGATGTATTGTCTAGAGGAAAATCTTCTCGATTTACAAAACGATTAGTCTTGAAAAAACATTTGTTTACGGAGCTAGATGCGTTTGTATTAGGCAGCTCTGATTCTGGATTGTTTGTCGTAAGTGGTAAGCCAAAGGAAGGCGTTTTATTGGAAGAAGCTTATGCAGAAGTTCGTTTGGAGCTAGAAATTTTACAAAAAGAATTAGTAACTGAATACGAGCTTCAAAAAATCAAAAATAAAATGGAATCAATAAATATTTTTGGAGAAATGAGTGTTTTAAACAAAGCAATGAACTTATGTTCATTTGAATTGCTAGGAGATGCAGAGATGATTAATCAGCAAATGGATAATTATGCAAGTATAACACCAAGAGATTTACAAGAAGAGGCAATGGAAATTTTTAAAGAAGAAAACTGTAGTGTATTATTTTATAAAGCGAAGAAATAATGTTAGATAGAATTACAGCACCAGAGATAAAGGAAACAGAAAAGGTTTCTTACATTGAACCTGAAGTTAGAACATTAAGTAATGGAATGAAAGTTCTAGGATTTAATATTGGAAGTCAGGAAGTTATTCAATTGGAATTCAATTTTTATTCAGGATCTAAGTATCAAGAGAAAAGCTTAGTAGCTAGATATGTGAGTAAAATGATAGGAGAGGCGTCGTCCAATTATGCCTCTGGAGAAATAATGGATAAGATTGATTATTACGGTGCTTTTATGCAGTCCGATTCTGATAGAGATATGTCTCATGTTACTTTGTTTACTATTCAAAAACAATTAAAACATGTATTACCGGTTTTTGCCGAAGCACTTTCAAACCCTACTTTCCCTGAAAGAGAATTGAGCATTCACTTAAAAAATGGCAAGCAAAAATATAAAGTCGAAAATGAAAAGGTAGGGTACAGGTGTCGTCAACTTTTCACAGAATTACTATTCAAAAATCATGCTTACGGAAAGCTTGCTGATGAAGCTGCTTACGATGAGATAAATGCATCTATGTTGATTAATTTTTATAAGAAAATGTATTCTGCAAGTAATGGATTAATTGTAGCTGCAGGAAGATTTGATGATTCTTTATACAGTCAGCTTGAAAAGGAATTTGGGGGTATTCCTGTTGGTGAAAATAAAAGAAGCTCTCAAAAAGTGGTAACTTCTAAGGCAGAAAAAGTTTATGAAGAGAAGCTAGGAGCAATTCAATCAGGGATTAGAATTGGAAAAGTATTGGATGTACAATATGGTTCAGATGAGTTTTTCAAACTACAAATTCTAAACACGGTTTTTGGAGGGTATTTCGGATCACGTCTAATGTCTAATGTTAGAGAAGATAAGGGGTATACTTATGGAATTGGGTCTGCAATTGCTTCAATGGAAGATGCAATATTCTTTTTTCTTTCAACAGAAGTTGGAGTAGACGTAACCAATGAAGCTCTAAAAGAGGTGTATTTTGAATTGGATAGATTGCGTGATGAATTGGTTTCTGAGGATGAATTGGTGCTGGTAAAAAATTACATGCTAGGGTCTATGTTAAAAAGCTCTGATGGGCCTTTTTCAATGGCGGATAAATATAAATCTGTTTATTTTAAAGGTGAAGATTTAAGGTTTTACGATCGCTACATTTCAATGATAAATAATGTGACATCAGAGGAATTACTTGTTGTTGCTAAAAAATATTTTGACCCAAAGGAAATGTTGGAAGTTGTTGTTGGTAAAAAGTAAATAGTGCTTTAAACAACCTTTCAGAATCAAAAGTGTTTTAATTTATAACATTTACCCTATAACTACGTTATAGGAGTCACAAATTGTTTTGAGAATAGAAAAACATATTCGTAATAGAGATGCCGGAATGCAAGAATTGAAACGCTTTATTTCGGTAATTTTCTTTCTAGTGGTTTCATTTGTGTCTTTTGGACAAGTGGCCTCGCCTGAAGTAAAGTGTCTTGCAGTTGACGCTGCTGGTGATGTTACTATTACTTGGATTCCATCCACCGATCCAACTGGTGTTTTTGTTGAGTATAGAGTTTATGCAGACAATGGAGGAGGTTTTGTTCAGGTAGGATCTGAATCCGTTTTGGGTGTAAGTTCTTTTAATCACCTAGGTGCAAATGCAAATGCCAACTCATTAAAATATGTAGTAACAAGTTTTTCTACAGCAGAATCTATAACGCAAGACACGCTATCAACTATTTTTTTATCGGTTAATAACCCAGGAGATGGAACTGCTTTACTAATTTGGAATGCAATGTCAACTCCTGCATTAATTACTGCAAGCAATTGGTATATGATTTATCAGGAATATCCTACGAATGTATGGACCTTGATCGATTCTGCTCAATACGGAGACGAAACTTACCGGGATACAATAACGTTATGTAATGAAACAATAAACTACAGAATTGAGCTAGCAGATAATTCGGGTTGTAATTCAGTTTCTAATATTGACGGCGATATACTTCAAGATTTGATACCGCCAGATGCTCCAGTTATTGATTGGGTGACAGTTGATACGGCTACTGGCGACGCCGTGATTAATTGGACTGAAAGTAATGCGGTTGATGCTTCTGGATATATAATTTTAGAATTTATTTCTGGTGGTTGGATAATTATAGATACAGTTTATGGATATACCAATACGAATTATACCAACATAAATGCTTTCGTTAATTTTCAACCAGAGAATTATGGCGTCGCTGCTTTTGATAGTTGTTCCAATACGAGTCCGATGGGGGTTCCTCAGAACTCTATATATGCCTCTACATCCTTGGATGTCTGTGAAAAAGAAGTCACAATTACATGGAATGCTTACCAAAATTGGAATACGGGAGTGCTTCGATATGAAGTATATGCATCTAGCGGAGGAGCATATTCTCTAATTAGCTCATTAGGGAGTTCAGTAACATCATATGTTCATACGGGAGTTCTTGCTAATACATTGTATTGCTATGTAATAAGGGCTGTTAATGTAGGGGAGACATCCAGTTCTATTTCTAATAAGGTATGTCGATTTGTAAATCAACCACCTTTGCCTCAATTTGCTTATCTCCAAACAGCCACAGTAGTTAGCGA
>ENA-OSET01000396-OSET01000396.1-sediment-metagenome-genome-assembly--contig:-NODE-396-length-49262-cov-5.859632_pt1 | contig 49262 bp, 46 predicted proteins | sample MGYA00237882_ERZ534229 | MGnify/ENA primary metagenome ERZ534229 (study PRJEB26408, sample SAMN06266212) | sediment metagenome | isolation source: Hudson Canyon methane seep mesocosm | place: USA:Hudson...
GTCCGGAGTTCGAGTCTCTGTGGGCCCACCATATATAATCAAGCCTCAGCACTAATTCAGTGTTGGGGCTTTTTTATAAGTGTAACTTTCAATCCATATTTAGCTATCAATCCTCTAACCATCAAGACAATAATCTTCTGATATGAACTAAATCCTCCAACAGGTAACCATCTATAAATACCCAAAGTCTAAAATACTGAATTTGGCAGAGTACGAGCCTTATTATACTAACTGTCTCGCAACTCTTTTCCTATAGAAATCAACCCGCTATCACCCCATGTATTACAATATGAAATCAGATCACCTTATTGTCATTACATCCGATGTGATGCGTCAGACTGGAATTATTAGATAATGTTGGACAATCGTTAATCTTGATTATATGTTTTTCTCAGCTATTGCCTCATAGCTGACTACATTTGGTGGTGTGGATCTTGGTGAGTTACTTGTATGGCCGTGCCTATTTTGGTATTCAATAAGGTACCGAATTTATGCAGGATTTCATATGGGTTCATAAGTTTTAGAAGGGATTTGTTACTGGCTCAATGGATAAGCTGAAGTGGATTAATAATTCAAGATAACACTATGTCACTATGACAAACTTCCTAAAAATAGTCTAACTTTGTGTGGCGATTTACTGAACCATTACAAAAGCTGGGGCGGCGACTGTTAAAGCCTAGGAGAGGTTAGGTACGTGGCTGTTGAGTGGTTTACTTTATTTCTAGAGTGTGCTGAAATGGGTAACTCATCGGCATAGTTGGACAAGATGAAATATTTCTTTTGGGTTCTAATGTATTAAGAGAAACATTAAGAAATAGAGACCTTAGCATTGATACAGTAAATTCGGCAGTATTTTATACCGGCGTGGCAAACAGTTGGAAGGCACATACAAAAACATTATCCATACAATATTAATTTAATTGGTATTAAAAATTAGCTGAGAAATAGAAATAGAAAATGAATCTTGCGTACTTAACAACCGTTTATCCTTCTGTTAGTCATACTTTCATAAGACGAGAAATATTAGGGCTTGAAGGACGTGGCCATACAATTCAAAGGTGTTCTATTAGAAGGCCAGATAACTGCGTAGACAAACTAGATCTTGATGAGGAAGAAAAAACATTTTATTGCCTTGAGCAATCAGTCATTCGTCTTTTAATTGATACGTTACATATGTTTATTTTAAGTCCAATCAGATGGTTAAATACATTTTTCATGCTGTTGAGATTTAATAAACAGAGTGATCGCGGGCTGATTAGGCATTTAGCTTACTTGGTGGAGGCATGCGTTCTCTACAAAGAAATAAGAAAGAAAGAAATAAAGCATATTCACACCCATTTTGGAACAAACTCAACCACGGTTGCATTAGCAATAAAAAAATTGGGTGGCGTATCTTATTCATTTACAGTTCATGGCCCTGATGAGTTTGATGCACCAATTGGACTTAGCTTAAATGAAAAAATTATTGAAGCCGAGTTTGTTGTAGCGATTTCTAATTATGGGGCCGCACAACTAAAAAGATGGGTTCCTTTTGAATACTGGAAAAAAATTATTGTCGTGGGCTGTACGGTTGATGATGAGTTTTTGGGTGATGAATCATCCCCCCTCCCGAAACAAAAATCTGAACGGAAAATTGTTTGTGTCGCAAGGTTGTCTGCCCAGAAAGGGATTTTCATTCTTTTGGAAGCACTAAAGATTCTTAAAGATAAAAATATCATCTTGAATTTGGTGTTGGCGGGTGATGGAGAACTCCGTTCCATCATTGAAGAACAACTTAAAGATCTAGGCTTAACAAAGCAAGTGAAGATTACGGGTTGGATTGATGGCAAACAGGTGAAGAAATATCTATCCGAATCAAATGCTTTAGTTTTGCCAAGTTTTGCTGAAGGATTGCCTGTTGTAATTATGGAAGCTTTTGCATTAAAGAAGCCAGTCATAACCACATGGATTGCAGGGATTCCTGAGCTAGTGGAGCATGGGCATAATGGCTGGCTTATTTCACCTAATAGTAGTGGTGCATTAGTGAATGCACTTATCGAACTTATAAATATGCCCTCAGAACGTTTATGTGAAATGGGTAAAGCGGGTTTTGAAAGTGTCAAGAATACGCACTCGGTATCATCAGAAGTACCTAAGTTGGAAAAGGCATTATCTAATGTAATAGGAAGAAAATATACATGTGCGGAATAGTGGGTGCCATTGGTTATTTAGATCAGAATATTCTTGAATCAGTAAAAAAAATGAATAAGGTACAAAGCCATCGAGGGCCAGATAGCCATGGATTTTGGACAAGTAATGATATAGAAAAAGGATATGGAGCTGCACTGGGACATCGACGTCTTGCAGTCATTGATCTTAACAAAGGTGCAAATCAACCAATGATTGACACTCTCACGGGTAATACAGTTGTATTTAACGGTGAAATATACAATTACCTAGAGTTAAAATCTGAGCTTGAGAGCTTAGGTGTGATGTTTAGATCACACAGTGATACTGAGGTGGTTTTGCTTGCCTATCGTCAATGGGGTAGTGAATTTGTTAATCGCTTAAGGGGTATGTTTGCAATAGTTATTTGGGATGCCAAATTACAAAAAGCACTAATGTATAGAGATCGATTAGGTATCAAGCCCCTCTATTATACGATAATCAAAAATGGTTCAAAGAATACACTGCTATTTTCTTCTGAAATTAAAACGTTGATAACCTCTGGACTTATTGAAAAAAGATTAAATCCAGTCGGTATAGAAAGCTTTATGTGGAATGGCTATGTTGCTGGAGGTGAAACGACGATTGTTAGCGGCGTTAATTTACTGCTGGCAGGTAACCAGTTAGTGGTAGATAAACAGGCTGCAATTTGTGATAAACGAGAGTTTTGGAAAATTCCCAGACATGAAGAGCATGACAATATATCTAAAAAGGATCTTAAAAAGGAGCTAGAAACTTCAATTAAGTTACATATAAACAGTGATGTACCTCTTGGAGTATTTTTATCTGGAGGCATAGATTCAAGTGCAATAGCATCTTTAGCGGTTCAACAGTCGCGCACTAATGTTTCAACGTATTGTCTGGCTTTTGAAGAAAATAAATACAATGAAGGACAGTATGCTCGATCTGTTGCCGCGGCATTAGGAACAGAACACCATGAAATAATGTTAACCCAACAAGGATTCGTTAATGGCCTTGAAGATGCCCTAAATAGTATGGATCAACCAACTTTTGATGGTGCGAACAGTTATTTTTTAAGTCGAGAAGTAAGGAAGGCAGGCATTACTGTGGCTCTTTCTGGAATGGGTGGGGATGAACTTTTTGGGGGATATAAAAGTTTTCACCAGATCCCTAAAGTTGCTTCATATTCTAAAATGATGGCTTTTTTACATACAAGGCTACTGGATGGTTTGACTAAATTCACTACTAAATCTCTAGATAAAATTTATGGCAAAGTTCCTCCACAAACAGGATGGGGAAAATTTGCCGATATTACACAAACTAACGGAGATACTTTTAATAGCTTTCAGACATCATACGCACTGTATACACAGAATTATTATAATCGGCTTTTATCGCATAAAGAGCGAAACACAGATCATGGTATTGATATCAAACTGGCAACTCTTATTAGAAAAGAAATTAGGAATCAACCTAAATTGTCTCAAATATCAATATTGGAATTACATTTTTTTATCAAAGAAAGGCTTGTGAGAGATTTAGATTCAGTAAGTATGGCTTCATCACTTGAAGTGCGTGTGCCCTTTCTAGATCATGTGTTCATTGAACAGCTAGCAAAATTGGGCATAACTGATCGATTCAATCCACTAGGGAAAAAGGCCTTATTGAGAGAGATAGCCATGCCTGATTTAGATGAAAGTTTATTTGATCGGCCAAAGTCCGGCTTTGTTTTACCACTTGATAGATGGTGTCGCGATGCCCTGCAGCTTGAAGTCGCTACCATGCTATGCAATAACGTTTTGTGTAAATCTGTGGGGCTAGATCCCGAAGCCGTTTCCGATCTCTATATTGCTTTTAAGGCTAACTCTAAAGGTATTTATTGGACGCGAATTTGGGCGATTTATTGCTATATGTGGTGGTGTAAAAAATATCATATGACGATTTAAATAAATTATTTAATGGAAGAATATGAATTAAAAGCGACTAGCGTACTAAAAAATAAAATAAGGACGCTTAGTTAGGTTGTAAACAAGGCAGTGATCTTAAAAATGGCAGCCAATACTCCCTCATCCCCCGCCAGAGATGCCGATGTTCTTGATTCATCGCAACCTATTAAATTATAGGGGCATAGGGTGAGAATCAGGGATTTTAACCCTGACAAATACATTATAAGTCCCGTTAACTAACTACTCGATCACCTCTTTCATTACTCACTTTTTATCACCTAACAATGTTGCATACTGTTTACACCTCTCAATAGCATCATTGGAATACATACCATGCTTTACAGGAGAGTTCTTTGTACCTGTAGACTTTCCACCAAGCAATTTACAGTGTGCATATTTGCCAGAAAATCGTTCGCAGGGCTCAGCTGTTGATCTCGTATAAGCACCACGTAAATATTGTGATTCATGCGGTTAAATTACGGCATTTACGCATTAGCCCTCCCTTTTATTAACGGCCTGACCACCATCATTAACGGTAGTGTGTTGAATATGAATAGTCTATCTACCTTTATTTCTATACTTTCGCAGTGTGATGTGTTTTCTCTTCTACTTTCCAGTCACAACCACCCTTCTAGTGAGAGCCGGCATCGACAACATCGTGTAGGATTGCCTAGTAGAGTTTCAAGCTTTCTGGATATAGCTATACCGAAACAATCTTGAAGAACTAATACGGTACTGTGCAATGATCTATCATGGGCTTTTTTGGGGCATCATGGAGACTCTCATTATTTTTTTGGGGGCAAATTCCGTAAGGGAGATAGAGTTCCGGATTCCTCTGATAGCTTACGAACAAGCAAATTTAGAGGATTAAAAAAGCTTGAGCTTAAATCAGATCAAACGGCAGTAATTATTGGCATTAATAACGCTAGGCAGATCACCTAAAAAAGCAGCAGTGTTCATTACAATTCCCTCGCGGTAACCTTGACTCTTTGTAACGCTCCATGCAGACTATGAATCTATAAAAGTCATGCTTAAAATTTAAGGAGATAGCCCATGGAATCAGTATATTCAGCTGAACACCGCGCCCTGCAAGAAGAATTTGAGACCACTAAACTAGCTGAGTTACTTGATAATGGATGGATACATGAAGTCATCACAGACAAAGAAAAGTCCTTTATCTCCGCGCGTGATATGTTCTTTTTATCTACGGTCGATTCGGAAGGAATGCCAACCGTTTCTTACAAGGGGGGGGCCGAGGGCTTTGTAAAAGTACTTGACGACAAGACCCTCGTATTCCCTGGATTTGATGGCAACGGTATGTTTTACTCGGTCGGCAATATAGACGGTCAGGGTAAAGTTGGCATGTTGTTCATTGATTTTGAAAATCCACACCGAGTGCGCGTACAGGGCACTGCAGAACTTGTTCGAGAGCATCCATTAATGGATGACTACAAAGAAGCTCAATATTTGATTTTCGTGACGGTAACCAAAATCTGGGCAAATTGTCCCCGTTATGTTCATAAATACAAAAAGCTCGACCAATCTAAGTATGTTCCTGAGCCTTGTAAAGAAACGCCAATTCCAACCTGGAAGCGATTAGACATCGTTCAAGATGCTATTAAACCTGAAGAAAAGATCATTGCTGAATCTCAGGGTATTGTTGACTTAGAGACTTATGTGAAAAAAGTTGAGCAAGGCGAAGGTTAAAATTGAAGTGTCCAACTCATAAGTCCTTTGTCCGGTCCGCGGCATCAGTTTCAATGGGCTCATCATAAAAGCAAAGGCTTAGGTTCATTGGTAGCCTAATTTACTCTGCCACTACATATATCTAGCTAGAAGGATTACAGGGGTTTTTGCAATAGGGAGACAGGTTAACCGCATTTGACACATTTGCTAGCATGTATTATCGGTGACGATGCAAATTAGACCTAATATTGCTTAACTTATCAGTGATTCAATCGCAACATAGTCATAGCTATGAAGCTCGGCAATAGACTGATAAGTAACGTAATGTTGATAAATATTAACGCCTGCTCGTAAGTGTCGGTTGTCTTGCAAGCTTTGTTGAATACCTTTATTGGCTAATTCAATAATAAAGGGTAAAGTTGCATTGGTTAATGCGAAGGTCGAGGTTCGAGCAACACCGGCAGGCATATTAGCCACACAATAATGAATAATATTATCAACAATATAGGTTGGCTCATTATGAGTGGTCGGCTTTGATGTTTCAAAACAACCGCCTTGATCAATCGCTACATCGACTAATACTGAGCCCGGCTTCAAGTTAACTAACATCGCCTTTGTCACTAATTTTGGTGTTTTGTGACCTGGAATTAATACTGCGCCGATGATCAGATCTGCACGGCTTAATGCTTTTTCAATCATATCGGAAGTTGAAAATAATGTTTTTAAGTGTGGCCCAAACTGCTCATCCAAGACCTTCAAGCGGGCTAATGATTTATCAATAATCGTGACATCAGCACCTAAACCCAGTGCCATTCTAGCTGCACTGAGGCCAACTACACCACCACCCAACACCACTACGTTAGCGGGTGCAACACCTGGTACACCGCCTAATAAAACACCCATACCACCTTGTGTCTTTTCTAAGGTATGTGCACCAGCTTGCACGGCAATTTTACCAGCAACTTCGCTCATAGGTGCTAATAATGGCAGGCCGCCGTGCTTGTCAGTAACCGTTTCATACGCTATGCAAATTGCACCAGACGCCACTAAATCTTTAGTCTGTTGCTGATCTGGCGCTAAATGTAAGTAGGTAAATAAAATTTGATTAGGTCTTAGCATCGAACGCTCAACTAATTGAGGCTCTTTGACTTTCACAATCATGTCGGCTTGCGCAAAAACATCAGAGGCTAAGGCTATAATTATGGCTCCAGCTTGTTGATAATCTGTATCAGATAACCCGATCCCAGCACCGGCATCATGTTCTACCATTACTTGGTGTCCAGCATTCACTAACTCACGGACTCCAGATGGTGTCATACCAACACGGTATTCATTGTCCTTAATCTCTTTCAGCACACCTATTAACATTATCTTTCTCCAGTTTATTGATGCTGTCTTTTCTGTTGTAATGACACTATCATAAACGTATAAAACATTAACTATCTCTAGCAAAAAATATCATTCAGATACTTTATACGTTTTACATCTCGCCAATCAGTTTATCCGAAAATTAGCTAGTGCTACACTGTCCTAACAATCAATGTCCACATGTATTATTTTCAATTTTATCACTAGCCCATAAATGGCTCAATAACTATCATTTCGGAAAAGATTTTTTTGCTCGGTTGGAGCATACTAAATGTAAAGTTCTATTTGAGGAGTTTAGCAATGATTAAAGCAATTTTGTTTGATATTAGCGGCGTACTCTATCAAGATAAGACTCCTATTATCGGTGCCATCGATGCGATAAATCAATTGCAGTGCTCTGGATTGCCCTTAAGATTTGTTACAAATAGTTCTCGCTCAACTGAAGTTATGATTGTAAGTGCACTACAAAAGATGGGGTTTGTTATAGATCCTTGCCAAGTTTTTACTGCGCCCGGTGCAATTAAACGTTTTTTGCAGATGAAAAATCTCCGACCTTACTGCTTAGTACATCCAGATTTGGAAGCAGAATTCATTGATTTCGATCAATTGAATCCAAATGCTGTTGTAGTCACAGATGCTGCAGAACGGTTTGATTATAATAGGCTCAATACAGCCTTTCAGTTGCTTCTTGAAGGTGCACAGCTTATCGGTATAGGGCGTAACAGGTATTTCAAAACTGATGGCGAATTGTGTTTAGACGCGGGACCATTCATCCAAGCACTGGAATATGCCGCGGGTGTTGATGCCCAAATCATGGGTAAGCCAGCGGCTGCGTTCTTCATGGCTGTGGTTAACTCGGTAGGCTGTATGCCAAAAGAGGTATTAATGATTGGCGATGATGCTGAGGCCGATGTGGAAGCTGCACTTAAAGCAGGATTACAGGCCTGCTTAGTCCAAACAGGAAAATATCGGAAGGGTGATGAATCTAGAGTTCTATCACTGGGTGGAGAGTGTTCACCCTCTGTCGTTGAGGTTGTTACACCTTTTTTGTAGAATTAAAGTTTATCACGGCAGAATATTTATGAGTTAGAACTAAACCTCTCTAGCAATGGTTTGTGTCCAATACACCTGACCAAAGTTTAGTAGGTAAGCGGTATTTCTGCTCTGCCGTGTTTGGCGATAAACCGCCATTATGTTGATGAGGTCTCACTAGACTGTAATAGCCAATGAGATAGTTAATTACAACATGCTTTGCCTCAATAAAAGAACGGTAACCTACTTAATAAAAGGGGATGTTATGATCTCTCCCATAAAAAGCTGGACACTAGTTGCTAGTATAAAACACCTCAATGTATTCAAAGGTACTGCTTTTTGCTTGTTCTCTTGATAAGTAGTTAACCCCTGAGATCAGTTCGGTTTTGAATGTGCCAAAAAAGCGTTCCGCTACCGCATTATCAGAACAGTCGCCTTTGCCACTCATGCTTTGCTTAATACGGAGGACTTTAAATAAAGCAAGGTAACTATCAGGACGTTAAGTCGAACCTTGCTCTGAGTGATGTAGGAGCTGTTATTACTTAGGTTTCTGTTTAATGGTCATTACTAATGCCTGTGTCACCAAGGCTGTATTATTGTGGTTTGACATAGACCAGTCCACTACCTTTCGGGGATATAAATCAGTGATGGTGGCAAGGTATAACCAGCCTTGTCGCATCTAAAGATGCGTCGTGTCACTCACCCATTTCTGGCTCGGCGTGTCACTACTAAAGTCTCTATCCAGAATATGCATAGCCCCCCCCCTGGTATTGCGGGCAATCTTAGCTTTTTATGTCGAATATAAGCGCGAGCAACAATGCCATTTTTCTGCATCATGGCTGCTATTTTTATAAGCTTGAATAATAGAATAAAGAATGTAATTGTTTTGCTTACTTCATTGACTGGCAGGCTTATTTTCTCAGTAATAAAAACCACTTTTAGACACCTGTATGCAGTGACAGAGTAGCGCCACGGGATAATACTTATAAACTAAAACCTTAGTCTTTTTGAGTCTCAAAGTAAGTCTTAGCATTCTCTACGCACGATAATTCAAGCTCTTTTCTCAACGGTAGATTTTACTTTAATAACTCAGCATGTGTTGCTTTGTGACTCCAATAGGCTTAAATATTGGTGTCCAGTTTTTAGGGGAATCTCACTTCCCTTTTATTGTTTGCTACAGCTAAAAGCACTTTAAACCTCGGATAGTCATACTTATTCCATTTAGTTAGCCAAAACCTATCAATAAAATAGAATTAAACAATTTTACGTATACACCACCAATCAATACTCTGATATTCAACAGAAGCGAAAATGAATCTAAATAAATGCTTAAATTGATTATCGATTCATGTTTTTAATTTATTTAAGGTAGCGGTATAAAAAATGAAAAACATTAATATTGCATTTGCAGTCAGTGCGTTAGTAGCGAGCGGTGCGGTTTATTCCGCTGAGTCTGTCCAAGCACAGATTGACAATCAAAGAAGTCAGTATGTGCAAAGTGTGGCGATAAACACTGTAGTGAGCAATACAAACCAAGAAGGCGTTAACGTTATCAATTCTATTCAGGCACGCATTGTGAAAGAGGCTGCTTATTCGCTCAAGCTGCTCAAAAAATCTTTATCACCACAAGCTATGCCTTGTAATGGTCTAATAAAAGTCTAAGAGTTCAATCCAATGTCTAACTGGGGTTTCTGTGCCTTTTGAAAGATGAAGCTGGCAGCCGATATTTGATGTGACAATCAGCTCTGGTTGAGATTCAGTTAGCTTTTCTACTTTATTATCTCTAAGTTGTTTCGATGTAGTTGGTTCGAAGATTGAGTAAGTTCCTGCTGAACCACAGCATAGATGAGAGTCAGTGATTGGTGTAAGTTCATAGCCTAGCTTTGTTAACAAGCCTTCTACCAAATTCGGTAATTTTTGACCATGTTGCAATGTACAGGGGGCATGGTATGCGATCTTTAGCTTTTGCTTTGGCAATGATGATAAGTCTTGTTCTACTAAAAACTCAGCAATGTCTTTTGTGTGTTTTGATACCGTTAGCGCTTTTTGATAATAAACATCATCTGTCTCAAATAGAGTGGAGTAGTCTTTTACCATCACACCACAGCCACTGGCAGTGGAGATAATTGTTTCTAAACCTGATTCAATTAGCGCTAACCATTTATCCAGATTATCTTGAACTTTAAGTAGTGCTGCATTGCTTGCTGAAGTGTGATGATCGAGCGCGCCACAACAGCTTTGTTGACTGGTTTGCTCTACTTGATAGCCTAGAGTGGTTAATACATTTTTAGCAGTATGATTAGTGTTTGGTGTGAGCGTGGGTTGCACGCAACCTGTTAAGAGTAAGACACGACCTTTTGTTGCAATTTGTTCTATAACGGGGCTTTGAATTGCCGAGTGTTGTGTGAAAGGCTTTGTTAGGTTGACCAATATTGGTTTGCTTAAAAATTGTCTAAGGCCATAACGCGCTACCTTTTGCCAGACCGGACGTTTATGTTCGATAAGTTCGCGTCCAATATTGACAAGTTCACTGTATTTAACGCCAGAAGGGCAGGTTGTTTCGCATGCCCTGCATGTTAAGCAGCGATCAAGATGTTTAATACTACTTGGACTAAATTGATTGTCTTCTAGTGCAGATTTTATCAGGTAAATTCGGCCTCTAGGCGAGTCGAGTTCGTTACCTGTAAGTTGATAGGTAGGACAGGTGGCAAGACAAAATCCACAATGAACACATGAGCTAAGAATGGCTGCTGCTTTTTTGCCATGAGAAGTGTTAATTAATGCTTTCGGTAATTTGGTTTGCATTAGACAAATACCCCATTGGGATCGAATACATTCTTTAGGTTTTGCTTGAGTTGTTGTTTAGCTTCTGATTGACTAGATTCAATGGAGCCATGAGTGGGTGATGCAATTGCATAGGCTTTCGGTAATACTCTAAAGCTGATTTCGCACACGGCGACTAACCGCCCCTTGGATCCGACCAATAAGCGAGAAACATCATAGCCGGCGACATTTTTCATCACTTTGCCACCAAAGTTGAGAATACGTCCTCTGCCATCAATGACTTTTACACCTAATATGGCATCGCGTAGCTCGGGACTGCCAATGGCATATGCGCCGCCAATGGTGGTGCTTTGTTTATTACCTACTGCGAAAGGTAACACTTGATCGCTATGGGCTAGAATAGCCTTGATATAGGCGATGGTGGTGCCCGCCTTAACGGTCATAACCAACTCTTCGGGCAGATAGTTAACTAGGCCAGAATAGACGGACATGTTTAAAGTATTAGTAATGCTGGTATTAAGCTGGCTATTATTACCGATAATTTGTAATGACTTTGCCTGTAAAACTTGCTGCTGTATTTGTTCAATATTCATTGTTTTAGAAGCGTTCTAATTCAGGGTGTGGTAATTCATTATTATGAACATGCATACTACCTAACTCTGCACACCGGTGTAATGTCGGTATCGCCTTACCGGGATTAAGTAAGCCAGAGTGATCAAATGCATCTTTTATTTGATGAAATACATCAAGCTCATCGGCTGTAAATTGATGGCACATGGCGTTGAGCTTCTCAATGCCAACACCGTGTTCACCGGTGATTGAGCCACCTACGTCGACACATAGTTTTAAGATTTCAGTACCCAGAGCTTCTGCTTTTTCTATATCGCCGTCAACACTTGCATCATAAAGAATAAGCGGGTGTAAATTACCATCTCCAGCATGAAAGACATTAGCAACACGCAGTTTATAGTGAGCTGAAAAATGCGTGATCTTTTCTAATACATCGGCTAAATAATGGCGAGGAATAGTACCGTCCATGCAGTAATAGTCGGGCGATAAACGACCGACAGATGGAAAGGCTGATTTGCGACCTTGCCAGAGTGTTAAGCGTTCTTGTTCGGTGGCGGCTACTTTGACGGTGGATGCGGTTGAAAACAGTGCAAGTAGTTTAGTAAGTTCCTGCTCAACGCTTTGTTCATCGCCATCAAGCTCACATAACAGCAGTGCTTTAGCATCACGAGGGTAACCCGCATGAGTGAAGTCTTCTGCTGCGCCTATAGCAAATTGGTCCATCATTTCTAAGCCTGCTGGAATAATGCCTGCTTTAATGATATTGGACACGGTATCGGCGCACACTCTCACATTGTCAAAACCTGCCATAACCAATTGCACACGTTTGGGTTTAGGGGTTAATTTTACAGTGACTTCGGTGATGATACCTAATAAGCCTTCTGAACCATTCATTAAGGCGAGTAAGCCAATGCCATCATCATCTCGGTGAAGCGTGACTTCTTCACCATCAATTGTCAGCATGTTTATCGAAATGACATTATGAACAGTGAGTCCATATTTCAGGCAGTGTACACCGCCAGAGTTTTCAGCTACATTGCCACCAATTGTGCAGGCAATTTGTGATGAAGGATCAGGTGCATAATATAAATTGTGCTGGGCCACGGCTTCGCTAATGGCTATATTTCGTACACCGGGTTCTACGACGGCTGTCCTAGCGTCTGGATCGACGGTTTTTATTTTATTGAGCTTAGACAAACCCAGTACAACACTATTTTTTAAGGGTAAGGCACCACCAGCAAGCCCTGTTCCTGCTCCGCGTGTAACGATGGGAGTATTATGGGTTTTACACAACGCGATAACGGTTTTAATTTGATCAATATTTTCTGCTAACACAACCGCTAATGGCTTTTGTCTATACATGCTCAGCCCATCACACTCGAACGGGCGGGTCATTTCATCACCATGAATGACAATGTGTTTAGGAAGTGCTTGTAATAAATCTTGAGTAATGTGCATAGCTATTATTATAATAACTGCTTTAATTCAGAACTAAAAGACCTATCATGGAATCATTCAATCCTCCTGTTCGAACCTTAATGGGACCAGGCCCATCTGATGTTCACCCTCGTGTTCTACAGGCAATGGCGCGGCCAACTATCGGCCATCTTGATCCTGCTTTCATAGAAATGATGGAGCAAACAAAAGAAGCACTTAAATATGCTTTTAAGACGGAAAATGAATTAACGATGCCCGTGTCTGCTCCAGGTTCTGCCGGTATGGAGACTTGTTTTGCCAACTTGGTTGAGCCTGGCGATAAAGTGATTGTGTGTATCAATGGTGTATTTGGTAACCGCATGAAAGAAAATGTTACGCGTTTTGGTGGCGAAGCAGTTGTTGTTGAAGACAAGTGGGGCGAAGCGGTAACGCTAGATAAAGTCGAACAAGCACTAAAAGATAATCCAGATACAAAAATCGTCGCTTTTGTTCATGCTGAAACATCAACGGGCGCGCAATCAGATGCGAGAGCGATTTGTGCATTAGCAACTCAATATGGCTGCCTGAATATTGTTGATACGGTGACATCATTGGCCGGTAGTGAATTACGAGTTGATGAATGGGGAATCGATGCGATTTATTCTGGTACGCAGAAATGTCTGTCAGCACCTCCGGGAATCTCACCTGTTAGCTTTAGTGAGCGAGCTATTCATAAACTAAGTAACCGGAAAACACCTGTAACAAGTTGGTTTTTAGATTTAAACCTTGTCATGGGCTATTGGGGTAAAGGCGCTAAACGTGCTTATCACCATACGGCGCCGGTAAATACTTTATACGGCTTACATGAGTCCTTAGTAATGTTAATGGACGAAGGTCTAGAAAATGCCTGGGCACGTCATACAGCGAACCATGAAGACTTAAAATGCCGACTGGAAGCCATGGGGATTAGCTTTGTTGTAAACGAGAGTGATCGCTTACCTCAGTTAAATACAGTTTGGATCCCTAAAGGGGTTGATGATGCAGCGGTACGTTCTACTTTATTAAATGACTATAATATAGAGATCGGTGCTGGCTTAGGCGACTTAGCTGGAAAAGTATGGCGGATTGGCTTGATGGGCTACTCGGCTCGGAAAGAAAATGTACTGCTTGCCACCGCAGCGCTGAAAGAAGTTTTGTCAGCATAGACCATTAGGTTTGAATTAGATTGTTCGATTAACAATTTTTTAACCTTATTAAGCCTCGGCACTTATACAGTGGCGGGGCTTTTTTTATTGCCACAATTTATAAATATGATTCGGTAAGTTATTCTCGTTCACTGAAAAGTGTATTCATAAGGTAAACCTGCCACCTTTTTCCAAATCTGCATTATGCTTGATAGCAACATTTGACTCTAAAGGTTTAAAAATCATCATCATAACAACGGCATCGAGATAATTAATTTAAGATCACTTTCATCCTGAAAGGCATTGGAATAGCCCGTCCAGTTTGGGGCGTTAGTGCTGTTGACATAATGGGTAAAATACAATGATAACTGCATGTTTTTTAACTTACCTTTTTGTACAAGGTAGTTAGCAAACACACTGCCTGAATACTCCTTGAGATCATCATATCCACGCGCTTTAGCGCCGAAAGCATAAGCGGCATTAAAACCCACTCTTAGCCCTGATGTCACCACATCTGATAGATCACGACTGAGTTGGCCAAAAATACCTAATTCATTATGATGATTAAAATCGGAACGGTTGTTCCACCAAATATCATATGCACCGTTGGATGCACCAAAACGCTCAGTTAATCGGTAAGTGAAATTAGCGGTATCCGTGCGGTGTTTAGGTGATGTTGCATAAGCATAGGTGCTTTCAAGGCGCAGATTATACTGACCATTAGTCTTAGTAGACGATAGGGCTAATTGATAGGCAATATTGTCATATTGTAATTCATCTTTTACAAGGTAAAATTGTGGCGAAAAAAACCAGCCATTTTTTCTATGATACTTCAGCTTTAGATGAGAATTTTGACGCTACCCTTTCGTTAAAGCGGAATAAGCAATATCGATACTAGCGCTTTCAGATAGGCGAAAAACCCCGCCGACAGAGTATGCATCTCCAGCATCGTTATTGTCACTGTCACGAAACCCATATCGGTCCTCGTACCATGGCGCTCGATAACGATTTGCATAGACGAAGCCTAGATGCCAGCTACCATGCTTAATGCCAACTTCCCCCCCGGTATAGGTACCGGCAGAAAATGACCAATTCAAACCTATTGCACTTGGAACACTTGGTTGAAACCGCCCTACCCTAGCGCTTATTGGCTCACCTAATTTGAATTTTAATGCTGCGGTTTGAAAGGCAGTGCCGCTACTCGTACATGCCGGCTACCATTGTGGAGCACTGCTTGCAATTTTTGAGCAACCGCTCGAATCTGTAGGTGTTTGATCATAGGGATTATTGACACCCCAGAAATTCATTTCATGATCTGGTCCGGCTTTATTCCAATGACCTGACGTGCCATAAATATTCAAATCAATGCCAAATCTATCTGCAATATAGCCAGAGTTAAAACCAAAGGACAAATAACTTGAGGCATGATCTAAGTTGGTTTGTTTCGCTATTTGCTTGCCGTTCGCAATCTCAGCACGATGCCGATCACGCATCCAAAAATGATAGTTGACGGAGGTTGAACTATCTTTGAAAAATTCAGCCACCTCATATGATTGAACGGGAGTGGAAATCATGATGTTTAAGAGCACAATAATGGTGTGAGCTAAAAACCGACTTGTGGATACATCATGCTGTCTACTTGCCTTGCTCCTCGACATTTAAATCCCTTGAGTCAGAGTAAATGGCCTGTTTTAAATGGATTTACCACATGGTTTTTCTTTAAGCTCTGCACTATATCATTTTTAATAATAAAGCTGAGCTTCGCACGGTATCGGGGACACCATTTCATTATGCTGCTGCTCGTTTAAATAATAGTGTTGAGTGAGACCTATATTTCTGGTGATATGTAGTCTAAAAGAAGTATGATTTTAACCATAAGTTTAACTTATGGTTGAAATAAAAATCTTTGAGTATCAATCATGACTTGTTTCCCATACACTCGATGTGGACTATATATTTTGCTTTGAATTAAAAAAAACAGTCTTTAACTAATCTATGGTTTAAATAAATTTATTACTGAAGGTGATTCTTATGGCACTAGTATCAATGCGACAATTGTTAGATTATGCAGCTGAGCATCAATTTGCCATCCCTGCATTTAACGTCAGCAATATGGAGCAAGTTCAAGCTATCATGCAAGCAGCTAATGCGGTTGATAGCCCTGTTATTTTGCAAGGTTCAGCAGGTGCTCGCCAATATGCTGGCGAACCTTTCTTACGCCATCTAATTTTAGCCGCTATTGAGGAATACCCTCATCTTCCTGTTGTTATGCACCAAGATCACGGTTCAGCTCCAGCAGTTTGTGCACGTTCTATTCAGTCTGGCTTTAGTTCGGTGATGATGGATGGCTCATTAATGGCTGATATGAAGACGCCGTCTTCTTTTGAATATAATGCAGGCGTGACTCAGACAGTGTCTGAAATGGCGCATGCTTGTGGTGTGTCAGTTGAAGGTGAACTGGGCTGCTTAGGCTCACTAGAGACAGGCATGATGGGTGAAGAAGATGGTCATGGTAGTGATGATAAGTTAGACGCAAGCCAGTTATTGACCGATCCTGATGAGGCGGTTGAATTTATTAAACAGACTCAAGTGGATGCTCTGGCTGTGGCAATTGGAACCAGTCATGGCGCCTACAAATTTACTAAGCCACCTACAGGTGATGTGTTGGCGATTAGTCATTTGAAAACATTACAACAGCGTCTGCCCAATACACATTTCGTTATGCATGGTTCGAGTTCAGTGCCTCAAGATTGGCTACAAATAATCAATAGTTATGGCGGTGATATTGCTCAGACGTATGGTGTGCCAGTGGATGAAATTGTAGCAGGCATCAAATATGGTGTGCGTAAAGTTAATATTGATACCGATTTACGAATGGCTTCAACTGGGGCAATCCGCCAGTATCTAGCTCAAGAAGAAAATGCGGCTGATTTTGATCCGCGTAAATTTTATAAAGCAGCAACAGTGGCCATGCAGGGTATTTGCCAGGCACGCTACGAAGCGTTTGGTAGTGCTGGTCATGCCAGTAAAATTAAACCTATTTCTTTACAATATATGGTCGAACGTTATAACTCTGGAGAATTAGCAACGACGAATAGTTAAACAACACGATCCATTAAATTAAGGTAATAGAAACAATTCATTGTTAAATCGCATCAGAAAATATTGGAGAAGCGAAAGAATGAGCACACATAAAACCTTAACCCAGTTTATTATTGAACAACAACGCAAACTGCCCGAAGCCTCCAGTGATTTAACGTTACTAATAAATGATATTGCGGCGGCATGTAAACGTATTTCTCATACAGTTAGCCGTGGGTCAATGACAGGAATGCTCGGTAGCGCCGGCACTGAAAACGTGCAAGGGGAAACTCAAAAACAACTTGATATTATCACTAACGATATGATGGTTGAAGCACTACAGTGGACCGGCCATTTATCAGGAATGGTATCAGAAGAAGTAGATGATTTTATTCCTATCCCAGGACAATATCCTAAAGGTAAATATCTTGTCTTGTTTGATCCTTTAGATGGTTCGTCGAATATCGATATTAACCTTACTGTTGGTACTATTTTCTCTATCCTAGCAGGACCAGAAGGCTCAGATCCTAGTGAAGATGACTTCCTTCAAAAAGGTATTGATCAAGTTTGTGCAGGTTTTGTATTATATGGACCGTCAACAATGATGATCTTAACAACAGGTCAGGGCGTTAACGGCTTTACCTTAGATCAGGATGTTGGGGAATTTATACTGACATATCCAAATATGACTATTCCAGAAGACACGACAGAGTTTTCAATTAATATGTCAAATAAGCGTTTTTGGGAACCTGCAGTACAGCAATATATTGACGAATGTATGCAAGGGACTGAAGGCCCGCGAGATAAAAATTTTAATATGCGTTGGGTCGCATCGATGGTTGCAGAGGTTTACCGTATTCTGACTCGTGGAGGCGTATTTTTATACCCACTTGATAGTCGAGATAATGGTAAACAAGGCAAGCTTCGACTGATGTATGAGGCGAGTCCAATGGGCTTTATTATTGAGCAGGCTGGAGGCAGTTGCTCAACAGGTTATCAACGTATCCTTGATATTCAACCTACAGATATTCATCAAAGAGTTCCTGTCATTTTGGGTTCTAAGAATGAAGTTCATCGTGTTGTTGCTCACCATCAAAAGTAAGTAACTTTATTATCGCGAAAGTAAATTATCTGTAAGGTTGAAATTATGCGTAAAACACTTGTTGCCGGTAATTGGAAGATGAACAGTCCCGATGAAAGCTCAAAAACACTATTAGAAAATATACTGCATGATTCCAAGATGCTAGACAGTATATTAAAAGATCAAGCAAATGCTAATGCCATTGATATTGCACTATTTCCACCGTCTGTATACTTAAGAGAAGCACAAGAAAATACTAACTGGGAGCAATTTGCATTGGGGCACACAGAATGTATCTGCCTATGATGAAGGGCCTTATACGGGTGAGATATCAGCGTCAATGATTAAAAACTTTGGCTGTGACTATGTACTAATAGGTCACTCTGAACGACGATGTTTGTATGAAAAACTAGAATTAGATCAGTTTGTATTAGATCAAATTGTTGCTGAGAAATATACAATGGCAACACGTCACGGTTTAAGCCCTATTATCTGCATTGGTGAAACTGCCGAAGATTATGAGGCTGGTAAAACAGAAGAGGTCATCGCCCGCTTATTGGATGTACTTATTAAGCATCAAGGGGCAAAAGCTTTATCTCAGACAGTGCTAGCATATGAACCAGTATGGGCAATTGGTACAGGAAAGTCAGCAACACCAGAATGGGCGCAAGAGGTGCATGCTTTTATGCGTGAGCGGGTGGCTCAATCAGATATTGAAACGGCACAGTCACTACGAATCATTTATGGTGGTAACGTTAAAAAGGAAAATGCTCGTGCTATTTTTGCAAAACCAGATGTCGATGGCGGTTTAATTGGCGGCGTATCACTTGATGTGGATCAGTTTATTAAGATCTGCTTTTCTGCAGCATTAAAAGAAGCAGGATAAGTACTCACTAGAGCTAAATTAAAAAGCCTTACTGCTAATCAGCAGTGAGGCTTTTTTATAAATAAAGGCTTAGCTTCTATACGGCTATTGAATCCCTTTAGAGCTAATTACAATCATCTTTTCAATTTGCATATCTTCCATTGTGTAAGGTACTCCCCCCGTTCCAAGCCCTGAATTTTTCAAGCCAGCGAATGGCATCCAATCAACACGGAAGGCAGTATGCTCATTTATCATTACGGCAGATGCTGCTAAACGATCAGAAATGTACATAGCTGAATCAATATTTTGGCTATAAACCGATGCTTGGAAAGCAACATCTAATGAATTAGCTAGTTCAATTGCTTGGTCTAAATCACTATAAGGATAGATACAAACAACCGGGCCAAATACTTCTGAGGTAGATACTTTACTTTCCATGCTTGGATTGAAAAGTACAGTTGGAATATAGCAGTTATTTGGTAGTGAGTACCCGCCAACTCCAAGTTCAGCACCCATGTCGACAGCTTCTTGTACCCATGATGAAACACGCTCTACTTCATTGCTGCGAATAAGCGGTCCAACTTCTGTTTGATCAGAAAGTGGGTTACCAACAACCAATTTTTTCGCAGCTTCACTTAGCTGTTGTGAGACGTCTCTAGCTATTGATTCATGCACAAATATCCGTTGAACTGAAACACATACTTGGCCTGCATGATAAAAGGCACCTTTAGTTAGTGCTGGGATTGCTGTTTTGAGATCGGCATCTTCTGTCACAATGACTGGAGCAACGCCACCATGTTCTAGGGCGCAGCGAGTACCTGATGATAATTTTGATCGTAAATACCAACCCACTCGAGCACTACCAATAAAGCTAAAAAAGGCCACGCGAGGATCAGTGACTAATTGCTCGGCTATTTGATGATTTTCAGTTAATACCACTTGGCACCATGTTGCAGGTAAGCCTGCTTGGCGGAAGATTTCAATCAAACGGAAACACGAAAGTGCAGTATCTTCTGCTGGTTTAACAATAACAGGGCAACCAGTAGCAATCGCAGGGCCTACTTGATGTGCAATAAGGTTTAATGGGTGGTTAAATGCACTGACGGCCACGACAACGCCGATAGGTTCTTTTTTTATCATCGTTAAACGATGTTCAGAGGCAGCATTAATCCCCATGGGAACGGGTTTACTTGTTTCTGTTCGCAACTCATCAACACAGATGCGAATGCTATCAATGCATCGTGCCATCTCAACTCGAGAATCGATTAATGGTTTACCACCTTCATTGGCTGAATTAGTGGCTAACTCTTCAAACTGCTCTTGCATGAGGCCGATTGCCCGTTCGAGTATTGCGATGCGTTGCGATGTTGATAGCCAGTTATCTCTATTACTATAAAGAGAATATGCTTCGGCTAAGGCTTCTTCAATATCATGTTGATTGGCTCTATCAACCGTGCCGATAACATCACCAGTATAAGGTGATGTTACTTCATGCCTAGTATTGCTAGGCTTTTCAACACCAGCAATTACTAAAGGGAAATGCTGTATATCAGACATAATTATATTCCTTATAAGATGCAGATTTTTTCTTTTAAACTTTCATTCAAAATAGAGTGGTTTAAAGAATAATCGACAGCAAGCTCTATTAAATGCACGCCTTTGGAATTTAAGGCTTCTTGTAAAGTTTTACGAAACGCAGCGTGACTTGTTGGACGATGTCCTGTCGCACCATAACTTTCAGCATACTTTACGAAATCAGGGTTAGCGTAGTCAAGACCGAAGCTATCGAAGCCCATACCTTCTTGTTTCCACTTAATCATTCCGTAGGCATTATCATTGAGGATGATAATAACCATATTCAACTTGAGTCTGACAGCTGTTTCCATTTCTTGTGAGTTCATCATAAAGCCGCCATCACCACATACAGTAACGACTTTCTTATCGGGATTGATGAGTTTTGCCAACATACCTGATGGAAGACCTGCCCCCATAGTGGCCAATGCGTTATCGAGTAAAAGCGTATTGTTTTGATAGCAAGGATAATTACGGGCAAACCAGACTTTATATACACCATTGTCTAAGGTGAGAATAGCATCCTCATCCAGTTCTTCTCGTATAAGCTGAACGGCACTTTGTGGCAATATAGGAAAACGGTCATCAAGACTGTATTTACTTATACGTAAATGAACTTCTTTTTTCACGCGATAGAAATAGCTGAAATCCCAAGCGTCTTGTGGCATCAACAAGTCTGCTAGACGATTAACGGAGGTGGCTATGTCGCCGACAACGTCAAGCTGAGGGTAATATACATCATCGATCTCAGCAGCAGAAAAATTAATATGAATGACTTTTGCACCATTTTCTCTCATGAAAAAAGGTGGTTTTTCTATCACATCGTGACCAACATTAATGATTAAGTCGGAGCGGTCAATGGCACAATGTAGGTAATCATTATCAGATAAAGCTGCAGTACCTAAATAGGCCTTGTGGCGTTCATCAACTACCCCTTTACCCATTTGGGTATTAAAGAAAGGGATCCCTGTTTTCTCAATAAGTTTAAGTAAGGCCTGACTAGAACGCTTTCTATTGGCTCCTGCACCAATTAATAATAAAGGCATTTTTGCATTCTTTATCATTTTGACAGCATTACCAATAGCGACAGTATCTGCATCTGGACGACGCGTTGGCGCTACGGTAAATAAATGTGTTTTTGCATCTTCAGCGGCGATGTCTTCAGGTAATTCAATATGGACAGCGCCAGGGCGTTCTTCCATTGCGACACGAAATGCTTCACGTACGATTGATGTGATAGTACTGCCATGTACAACTTGTTTAGTAAACTTAGTAATAGGTCGCATCATATTGACGATATCAACAATTTGGAATCGACCTTGTTTACTTGCTTTAATTGGTTTCTGGCCTGTTATCATCAACATCGGCATGCCGCCTAATTGGGCATAAGCTGCTGGAGTGACAAAATTAGTGGCTCCGGGCCCTAGCGTTGCTAAACAGACGCCGGGCTTGCCTGTTAACCTACCATAGGTGGCTGCCATAAACCCCGCACCTTGTTCGTGACGCGTTAGGATGAGCTTGATTGGTGAGTTCTTTAGGGAGTCTAGAAAGTCGAGATTTTCTTCACCAGGGATGCCAAAAATATATTCAACGCCTTCATTTTCTAGCGCTTTAACAAATAAATCAGATGTCTTCATTTTGCTTGTCCCCTATCTACATATTTGAAAGAAAAATTCCCCTACAATGCTTTTGTATCACACTTTTAGATAAAAGTAACTTGTAATGCTGCAGTGGCGATATAAGTTAAAACTAAGCATGTTTTATATGTGGTTTAAAAGTAGGAGATTGCTTGATATCTTAAGTAGGTAATTAGCAGGGATGCATTTATACCAGCGCCTAATTAATTGACTCTAACACTATTTATTACTATGTTTTATACTATGTAATTAGTTGGGCTTAATCCAAGTACACGCAAAGCCAAAGTGAATTTTATAAGGGGAGCCGCCATGCGAATTATTTTTCTAGCTTTATGTCTGTCGTTTTTTACAGCGGCTCATTCAACAGATCGGCTGGAAGGTATATCAGGCGGTATGACGGATGGTCCAGGTTTTTTTTCTGGTTGGTTTTCTGATGATGAAAAAGAACCAGAAAAAAAAGAACCAGCTAAAAAAGAACCAGATAAAAAGGTAGAACAAAATAAGCCTGAACCTGAGGTAAAGAAGCAAAAAGTTAAATTAGCTAATGATCTACCTAGCGGCGGATATTACGATGAAGAAGCTGGCTGTTTAAAGCAAAAATCCTATATTTTGGATGTGGAAAACCCAGAGAATTATAAACGCATAGAAGACTATCCCTTTACATACGAGTGTGCTGTTCCTCGATAATTAGATTTATCGAATTTTTAATCTACAGATTTATTTTTTTCTGCGATCCACTGTGACATGTACTTCGTACTCATCATCGTATGATGTTTTAGCATTGCGCCAGTAAAATTAGTCAAACGATGCTGCTGTATATTAACCGAAACATTATTGATTTTGCTAATTAATCGTCTACCAATAACCGCTCCGTCATATCGGTTTCTGAGTAATGGCAGAGCATTATCCTGAGCTTCAAGCCATGCCGGTTCATTTTGATAGAGATCAATGGCTGCTGCCACAAACTCATATTCATCCTGCGTAACAGCACCGGGCCATGGTTCAGCTTGATGCATGCCTTCACTGCCGATAGGTGTAGTGATACTGGGGGTTTGAACCAGCATAGCATCTAATAGTTTTCCTTTAAGACCAGCGCCAAAACGTATTGGTGCTAAGCAAACTCTCGCTTGTTCTATTACGGTCAAGGCGTCTTCAGCCCAGCCTTTAATTAAAAAACCTGTTTTCGGATTATGTAAGGCGGTGGCTTTAGGTGGCGGATAAGCACCATAGATATGGCATTCGACATTTGGAAGCTGCTTTCTAATCATAGGCCAGAGTTGTTGAAGAGATAACACCGCATTCCAATTAGGCGCATGGCGGAAATTACCAATACTTATAAAGTGCTGGCGTTCAGTGAATGATTTTGTGGCAGTAGGAATGGTATTGATGTTAACTATGAAAGGAATATTAATTAATATATTTAAATCTATATTAAAAGTATTCACTAACAAGTCTACTTCGTAGCTAGAAATTATTAAGGAAATATCACAGCGTGATATCGCAGCAATCTCACGTTTGGCAATATCACTAAAGAGATCGCTTTGTGTCATTTCTCTCCCTGCTTTATGAGCTTGATGACGCGCATGGCGTAAGCATTGAAGATCTTCAGTATCTAATATTTTAAGAGTATCAGGACATGCCTTTTCAACGCGCCAGCCAAATTGCTCCTCCATCATAAAGCGATCGAACATCACCATATCGGGTTTAAAGTCAGCGACATAGACATCGAAACTATCGCAATTGAGATTAATACTTTGACTGGTGATTCCATCTAACGATAAATCAACCATATGATCAGTTGGTTGTGCGGGAGTCGCAAACTCAACCTGCCAATGTTGTTGTCGGAATAACCTCAATAGAGACATCATATGACTACCGGCAGCCGATGAATTAGGTTCAGGCCAGACATAGCCGATGACTAATATTTTTTTCATTTAATTTTATACACTCAATAAATGCCATAAACACTACGACAAAGCTTAGTATCTAGTATTAAAAGTTCAGCTGTAAACTAAATTTGTCACCTTTGTTCTATCCGCTGATTTTATTGATAGTTCAAACAATTATATCGACGTATACTAGCGGATATGAAAACACCAAAACAAATACAACCACTGGTTGATGATGGTCTAGTCGATGAAGTATTAAGCCGCTTAATGAGTGGTAAAGAAGCAGATGTCTACGTTGTACGCTGCGGGGATGGCATTATTCGTTGTGCAAAAGTCTATAAAGATGCTGTGAAGCGAAGTTTTAAAAAAGCAGTGCAATATCAAGAAGGTCGAAAAGTGCGTAATAGCCGCCGCGCTCGAGCCATGGAAAAAGGCTCTAAGTTCGGTCGTAAGCAGCAAGAAGAAACATGGCAAAATGCTGAGGTTGATGCTCTTTATCTATTAGCGGGTGCAGGTGTACGTGTTCCAAAGCCTTATGACTGCTTAAATGGTGTGTTATTGATGGAGCTCATCGTTGATGAAGATGGTGATGTGGCGCCGCGACTCAACGATATCACTATGAGTAAAGAACTTGCATTAGAAGACCATGCTAGCGTTATTGAATCGATAAAACTCATGTTATGCGCCGGTCTTATACATGGAGATTTATCAGAGTTTAATGTGCTGGTGGATATGAATGGCCCAGTCATTATTGATTTACCACAAGCCGTTTATGCCGCGGCAAACAATAATGCTCAAGCAATGCTGGAACGCGATGTGGCTAATATGCGTCGTTACTATGGCCAATATGCGCCAGAAATTCTAAATAGCCGTTATGGTCAGGAGCTTTGGTCATTGTTTGAAAATGGTGAATTACAGCCTGACACTGAATTAACCGGACAGTTTAAAGAAAACACTGAGGCTGCTGATGTCGATGGTGTGCTGCTTGAAATAAAATCTATTTTGGAAGAAGAAGAAAGCCGAAAACAACGTGAGCGTGAGGCGGATGAGCTTAATTAGTTAGTCCAGCTTATAGAGAGTCAGATTTAAAGTATTTTCCAGATTAAGGCTGCTAATGTATAAACAATTATTTTCAGGGATATTCTTTGTATTCTTTATTGAGAGCGCTGTGGCAATTGAAGAACCGAAATATACCGTGCTTGAGAAGTCAGAGCCCTTTGAGCTTCGAGCATACAGTTCAAAAGTTATTGCTGAAGTCCTGGTTGCAGGAAACTTAAGTGATGCATCAAGTGAAGGCTTTAAGCTGATAGCGGATTATATCTTTGGTAATAATTCATCAGGTACCGGTAATAATGAAAAAATCAGTATGACGGCGCCAGTAACGATGGCGTCAATGTCAAAAGAAAGCAGCATGGCGGTACCAGTAATAATAGAAAAAACCACGACACAGTGGCGAATGTACTTTGTTATGCCAAGTAAATATACACTTGATACATTACCTAAACCGAATAATGCCCAGGTTAAATTACGCAATATTCCTGCAGGTAACTATGCTGTAATTCAATTTTCTGGTTTGGCAGGCGAAGCTAAAGTGGCTCATAAAACGGCGGACTTAATGTGGTGGCTGAATAGCAAAAATATTAGACCGCTAGGTGTTGCTCAGCTTGCTAGATATAACCCACCTTGGACTCTGCCATTTTTGCGTCGTAACGAGATTCTTGTCGTCTACTAAGTGGTGCTTTAGCTAAATTTTAGCGGGTAAAGCAGCCACTTATTAATAAGTTAATATGAATTGTTTTTGCGGCTGAGCCAGATAACTAACCCCATTCAATTTAGCCATCTGCCACTTAGCTTGATGCCAAAAGTTCTTTATTTCATTGAGATGGTTTTTCTTGTCTGCAAACAGCTTTGAATAATTGACATGCGTGTAGCAGCGCTGGCATCGGCGATTATTTTTGTATAAGCCTTGCCGCTCTGCTTTAACAGAACGAATACAGGCTCTTCAGCTGCTGCACCACACGCTCATTTACTTGTGCGCCTTCCACCAAAATACTCAGTTAATGTATGCTGTTTTGTGGCCGTTAATCGGCTCTTCTTGATACTGCCCTCGATAATATATTGTATGTGTTCTCTTGGACAGCTCCTTGTTTTTTTATTTATGCGAGAGTTTATTTCGACTCAGTAGAGTCTAAGTTACATCTTTACTTTTCGAATGGCGATTTTTAAAGAGTCCTAGTGAGAAAAGACTCAGGGCAAACCAAATTAATACGAAGGTAATAATTCTCTCCGTGTGAAAGCTTTCTTCTAATACAAATATGCCGATTAGAAACTGCATTGTTGGGTTGATATACATAATAAATCCGACCACCGATAAATCTATTCGTTGTGTGGCCATGGCAAATAAAACTAAAGGCAATGCCGATACAAAGCCAACCCCAATTAGCAGCCATGTTTCCGTTTGAAGATTACCGAAAGCCATGGCTGTTGATGAGGCCATTAGCTGCCAGCCTATCCAAATAAAGGCAGGTAATAATAACCAAAGCGTTTCGATAGTCATGCCATTAATGCCATCGATTTTACAATGTTTCCTCACTACGCCGTAGAAAGCGAAGGCAAATGCTAAAATAATACTGATCCAAGGTAGCTGTCCAAAAGTGAATACTTCCCAAACTATAGCAGCTGTAGCAACCATTCCAGCCCACCATTGCAGTGGATGAATGGTTTCTTTAAAAAAGAGTTTGGCTAGAATAAGGCTCACTACAGGGGTGATGAAGTAACCTAAGCTTGATTCGAGCACGCGATGATGACCGACTGCCCAGATATAAACCAGCCAGTTAATACTGATTAAGATGGCGGATAAGCCAAGCCAAGCGAGTAGCTTTTTATCTTTAAAGGCATTGAGTAGTTTTTTCCCTGAACCAAGTAATAGTCCGAGCAATAATGTGGCTACAAATGACCAGATGATACGTTGAACTAGAATTTCAGTGGCCGATACGGCGCTTAAATAGTGAAAGTAGAGCGGGAAGCCCCCCCAAATTGTATAGGCTGAAATGGCCAGAACTAAGCCTTTATTTTGTTGTTGCATGACGTTTCACAGAGAAGGTTAAATGGCATGGCAATAGCTTTTATTCGCCAAACATGGAGCGATCATACTCCAAATGGTTTAATTGACTAGTTTAAATGTGAACGATGGGACTGACCTACTAGATAGGCCCGTGATTAGGGGGGGGGAGCTAGATTTTTAAATGCAGTAAGAGCACGTTTTCGCCCATAAGCTAGGTCAATCATAGCGGGTGAATAGGAGTCAGGCCGATTCTCTTTTGGAAAGTGGATCTCTTTATTGGTCAGATCGTTTAATTCAGGCAGAAAGTGACGAATAAACTTGCCTTGCGGATCGAATCGTTGTGATTGTGTTATTGGATTGAATAATCGAAAATATGGTACGGCATCAACTCCTGTCGAGGCACACCATTGCCAGCCACCATTATTTGCTGCTAATTCTCCATCAATAAGGTGCTGCATAAACCAGCGCTCACCTAGTCGCCAATCTATCAATAAGTGCTTGCTTAAAAACATGGCCGTTATCATTCGCAGCCTATTATGCATCCATCCACTGGTGAGTAACTGCTTCATGGCGGCATCAATGATTGGGTAACCTGTTTGCCCTTGTTGCCATGCGTTTAGTTCGGCTTGATCATTTCGCCATGGAATTGCTTTGGTGTGATCTTTCCAAGCTTTGTGTTTTGATATATGCGGGTTGTCAATTAAAACGTGTTTATAAAATTCGCGCCACAGCAATTCATTTTGCCAAACAACGACGCCATCGGAGTTTTGGCAATATCGCTTTGTTGCTAGCCAACATTGTTTAATGGAAATTACACCGCTGGCTAGATAAGGTGATAAGAAACTTGTACCACGAATGAAAGGAATGTCGCGATTAGTTTTATAAGTATGAATGGCCTTGCTTTGGCAAAATTGAATTAGATTGTCATTAGCAACTTTTTCGCCAGTAGGCCATAAGGTTTGAATTGATTGATTAATGTCAGGCCATGAGAGTTGATTAAGCTCTTTTTCGTCAGCTAACTGCCTAGCTTGCATATTCTTTTGTTTAACAGGAGCGGCGAGCAAATCAATTGAATGTGGTAGTTGCAGTTTGGCTTGTTTGGCAAAAGGGGTAAAGACCTTAAAGGGGTCACCTGCTTTTGTTCGGACACTTTTAGGGGCGAATAGCAATTGATCATGATAAGTCTGGCAAGCAACGCTTATTTGATGGCAAGCGTTGCTTACAGCCTGATCGCGATGCTGTTCATTAACAGGGTATTCTTGATTGAAGTGCAGCGTACTTATTTGCCACTGTTGGCAAATAGAAATTATAAGCTTAGGGATATGGTGGTAGCGGGCTACTTCAAAAAAATGTAAGGAGATATTAAGTTCTGCAAGTGATTTTTTCAAGTCAGCTAAATTACGACGCCAGAAGTCTATCTTTGCAGGGGCATCATCATGACTTAACCATTGCTCTGGGGTAGCAATGTAAATAGCGATAACCGGCTTAGTTGAATTGCTGGCATGAAAAAGTGCTGGATTATCAAGTGTTCTCAAATCATTGCGAAACCAGACTAATTGAGGGCTCATTGTTCAGACACAATCTGTTCTAACCATGATTTAGTCTCAGAAGAACGCCAACATTCAGTGATGCAACCTCCTGAATGTTTCATTGTTATATTACTGAGATCGTGTGAATGAATACTTGCCATATAACCGATCGCAAATACATTTTCTTTCCATATAGCCTTTACTGTGGCTAATTTATTTATATCACTAGAACAGAGCTTGTTATTGCCAACGATGATTAATGGATATGCTTTCGCCTCACTCAGGCGACTCAATGAATCCAAATCGTCGACTTTATTTATGGCATGAATGCGTATGCCAGCTTGTAATAGAAGGCTAGAAAACAAAAAATACTCTAATGTCATTTCAGCGGTATCTATATTGATAAGCCAAATACTGGCTCGTGGTTTTTGTTTTTCAGCACGTAATGTCATTAAGGTGAGCTGCCGTTGCCATGCTTGCAGCCAAATACCCTGTTCTAATTGATAACCTAAGGGTTCATTTTGCCAACGGTGGGTTAAATAATGGTGAGAGGGTAAATAAACATGCCGACATAAGTTGATAAATGGCATTGTCTTATTCCATTTATCAAGCAATTGATCCACGCTAGTTTGTTTGAGAGTTATCAGTGAATTCGACAGCTCCGATTGGACTTGCGGCCATGGTTGATCATTTATTATATTTATTGAAGACAGTAGCTTTGGCTCTGTTAATAATACTGCAACTTTGCTAATGCTAACACCTCGGTCTAACCAACTAATAATGTGATGGATTTGCTCAATATTTTGTTGGCTGTATAAACGATGACCCTTCGGAGTTCTTTCTGGCTTTACTAAACCATAACGACGCTCCCATGCTCTTAATGTAACCGCTGCGACACCTGTTTGTAGGGCGGCTTTGCCAATATTAACGTAGTCTTTAGATTGCATTTCTTAAACTCAAATCATCGGGGTAGGGTTGCAAATAAGACTGTTTGGCAATGTAGGGATTGGGGTGGTTATTAAAGTGATGTTTTAATAGGGTTATAGGTACGATCAAAGGAATCTGTGCTACTCGGTATTGATCTATGATGCTTGCTAATTCTTGCTTCTCGTCAGGTGAAAGTACTTTTTTCAAATAGCCTTGTAAATGCATCAGTACATTGGTGTGGGTTTTGCGAGTTGCTAACTTGTTTAGGGCGATCATTAACATTGGAAAGTAGCGATCAGCCAACTCTGCTATATCATGCTTACCTGCATCCGCTAAAAGTCGGCCTAGCTCTACATAGCTGGCTGGTGCATTTGCCATCAAACTGTATTTATAACGTGAGTGAAAGTCGAGTATCAAGTGATGGCTTAATCCTGCTTGCTTTAATTGTTGCCAGTTATGGTAAGTAAATACACGCGCAATAAAATTTTCACGTAAATTCGCATCGGTTAATCGACCAGATTCTTCAACGGGAAGTAGTGGGTTTGCTTCGGTGATGGCTTTTGCATAAATACCTCGACCAGGTTCTGCGGCTGGGAAACCATTGTCTTGGTATATTTTGACTCGAAATAACCCACAGCTAGGCGAGTTTTTCATAAAAATATATCCACATAGGTCAGAGTAGTCTTTGGCCTTTTGCTGACTGAACTCAACCATTTTGTCGGTATAGTTGATGCTATTGTCATGAGCTGCAACGACTTGGGGAGAGTGAATATCGCCAGTGAGACGAATTGGTTTTCTCGGAATGCCCATTCCAATGCCGACTTCTGGGCACTCTGATATAAACTCAAAATAGCGAGACAAACCTTCACTGCACAGCCGAGAATGTTTATGACCGCCATCAAAACGGACTTCATTTCCCATTAAACAGCTACTAATACCTACTTTTATCTTCATATACATTTTCCTAAGCGTATGTACTAGATTAGCAAGCATAAAAAAGTTGTACAAGTTTAATTTTTTGTATAGTATTTGAATGTAGTCATACTTTTGTCATGGGCCGCATATATGAAACGTTATTTGATAACTGGGGGTACAGGATTAATTGGTACCGCACTGTGTAAGCAATTAATCGCGGAAGGACATCAGTTGATTGTGTTAAGTCGCACTCCTTCTACAGTCAATCAAAAATGTGGAAAAGGTGTTAGGGCGATCGCATCTTTAACAGAAATAGATGTTGATACAGTTATTGATGCAGTGATTAATCTGGCTGGCGAACCTATAGCAAGTGGGCGTTGGACAAAAAAACGCAAAGCGATGATAGAGTCTAGTCGCATTGATTTCACCAAAAATCTGGTCGACTGGCTGGTACTCCGAAAACAAAAGCCAGAATGTTTAATAAGTGGTTCTGCAGTAGGTTGGTACGGTGATGGTGGCGATCAGAAGTTGACAGAACAGGCTGGCTATCATGATGAATATACACACCAGCTTTGTGATGCATGGGAAAAACAGGCTTTGCGTGCAGGTCAGGCCGGCATTCGAGTATGTATTATTAGAACAGGCTTGGTTCTGTCGGTATCGGGCGGTGTATTAAAGAAAATGATAATGCCATTTAAACTAGGTTTAGGTGGCCGCTTAGGAATGGGTAAGCAATATATGCCGTGGATTCATATTACTGATATGATCAAGGCACTGAACTTTTTGATAGAAAATGAGCAATTACAAGGCCTGTTTAATGCTTGCTCACCAAATCCTGTGACAAATACTGAGTTCACGATCTTACTTTCTAAATTGCTTAAGCGCCCTGCAATATTGCCAGCTCCAGCATGGGCTTTAAAGCTACTATTAGGCGAAATGTCACGTTTATTATTAACAGGGCAGAAAGTCGTTCCACAGCATTTAGTTGAAAGTGGTTTTACTTTTTCTTTCCCTGAATTAGAACATGCTATGACTACTCTATTAACTAACAATAAATGAAATAAAATGACTAAAAAAGCGGTTCTACTTGCAAACTTAGGTTCACCGGATACTGCTGAAGTCTCTTCTGTCAGGCGCTATTTAAATCAGTTTTTGATGGATCGGTATGTTATTCAACTGCCGTGGTTATTTCGCCGAATGATTGTAAGCTTGTTTGTTTTACCAAGTCGTCCCAAAGCTTCTGCGCAGGCTTATCAAAGTGTATGGATGGAGCAAGGATCGCCATTAGTTGTATTGTCGGAACAGTTAAAACTGGCACTACAAGCCAAATTAGATATGCCAGTTCAAATGGCCATGCGTTATGGCCAGCCAAGTATCGAAAGTCAGTTATTGTTACTCAACCAACAAAATATTGAAGAAGTTTTATATATTCCTTTATATCCTCATTATGCTGATAGTACGGTAAGAACATCTATTGAAGAAGCTGAACGAGTGATTGATAAGCATAATTTGACGGTAAAATTAAATGTGCTGGAACCGTTTTATGATGAACCAGATTATATCGATGCCTTAGTCGCCACTGCTCAGCCTTATCTAGAACAAGACTATGATCACCTTATATTTAGTTATCACGGCTTGCCTGAATCACATATTAAAAAGCTTGATACGACCGGTCAACATTGCCTTAATAGTGCTGATTGTTGTCAGCAAGCACATGATGCGCATAAAACCTGCTATCGCCATCAAGTGATGACAACAACGGCCCGTTTTGTTGAGAAAGCAGGCTTAGATTCAAGTAAATATTCTGTTGCCTTTCAATCACGCTTAGGCCGGGATAAGTGGTTGGAGCCCAATACAGAAGATCGATTAAAAGAACTTGCACAAGCAGGTACTAAAAAGGTGCTGGTAATTTGTCCCGCCTTTGTCACAGACTGTTTGGAAACATTAGAAGAAATTGCCATTCGAGGTCAAGAGGTTTTCATTGAAGCTGGCGGCGATGAGTTGAACTTGATTCCCTGTTTGAATGATAGCTCTGCATGGGTTGATGTTCTAGCAACATGGTCCAAAAAATAAATTATTACTCAATTGAATTATGGTTTTAAAAATCGCATTTCAACATAAGATGACTTTACCGGTTCTCGCTTAAGTTGCCAGTCATTTTCCAGAATAAAATCTAAAGCATCTTGGAAACTTTTAAAATGAGTATTGACCTTCTCATTTTTACTATGGCCCTCTATGCTGACTGTGAAGTAGCTTTGTTCTTCTACCTGATGTTTTTCAATACTTGCTTGTGGTTTCATTATAGTTATATCCATCATAAAAAAAGGCGTGTGATATGGTTTTTCTAACTGCTTAATTAGCAAGAGCCGATGTACAATATTACTTCAAAGCTCAAACGCATACCTGACTATTTTGTTTAGCATTATGGTCCATTGGGGACTCAATTTACAGTGTAAGTATTAGCATCAAATATAGATACGGTATTTTACTTAAATAACAGTAAGGGTTTATCGGGCTCAACATTACGATAGAAGCTGCAGCATACCCCCCCCCCTCCTCAGTAGACGAGGCAACTGAAACCCTCATAGGAGAGTACTTAGATCTAGAATCGAGCGTGTACAGCCTCGAAGCGAAGGGGCGTTAAGTGAATTGTTTTACGTTTATTCAGCCTGTTAGTGTAAGGCAATACCATTATTTTTACTTCGGACAATCATCAGGTTATTAATGTGCCTCGACCAATCTCCCTCAATATGGAGCTGGTTTCAATAGAGAAAAATAGTGCTATTTTTTTTGAACAAGATATTGAGGGGCAGTAACGTTATTGTGGCTGGTGGCCCTGATTTAGAACGGTTAATAAAACAATATCCGGACGTTTGTTTACTGGCGCCAAATTCGGCAAAGAGCTTGTGTCATGGCTAGCAGCGGCAGATGTATTTGTGTCCTCACGTAAAGCGGATATTTTTTGCTTACGATGTGCCAGTAGCGGCTTATTCTGACACAGGGCCAAATAATCTTGTCATTGATGGCGTGACAGGTAGTTTAAATCAAGACTTAGACGAGGGCATCGGTATAGCACTTCACTTTAACTTCCAAGATACGCAAGAAAAAATAATTAGCAGCTTTGTTCAGAAGCCTATACCGTGTAATTATTAAAGGCAATAAACTGACGTTCAATAAAAAAGCCTCAGTAGAATAAACTACTGAGGCTTCGATATATGATGGTACCTAGGGCCGGAATCGAACCGGCACGGCCGTGAAGCCGAGGGATTTTAAGTCCCTTGTGTCTACCAATTTCACCACCCAGGCATCAAGTCGATGAATTATACATACCCTTATTAGAAATATGAAGCTTTTGTTTTAATTACTTTTTTGAATAAGTAGGGTTATTATTTTTTTGATTAAAAATCAATTAATTAATGAGCTTATTTTTTAAAAACCAAACAAAACCCTTATATTAAGCAGTCTATAATAATCGATAGTTCTTCTGGTGAATAAGCACCCTTTTTGGCTACTTCAATTATGCCCTGACCGCCACTATTGATAAGAGCAAATTTGTATTGTGATGAATTCAGGGCAACGGTCATTGCATCTTGAGAATAGTGTGATGATTCAGTGAGGCGAGCACTAGCAAGAATTAACACTGCCATGCCATATCCTTAAAAAGTTAAGCTCTCGAGAGACGATTAAGAGATTGCTTAAACAGTGTAAATAGTAGGTGTTTACCTAGCAAAGGTATTGATTTGTAACTATGTTTCCATATAGATAATTCAGTTCTTATTGTATCTAAGGTATTATAACGGATTGTCTTGGTTAATTTGGTAAGCGTTATATGAAGGTTTTAGTCATTGGTGGTGGTGGTCGAGAACATGCTTTGGCATGGAAATTAATTCAATCCCCACGTTGCTCACAGGTTTTTGTAGCGCCGGGAAACCCTGGAAGTGCAGCAGAAGCTAATGTTGAAAATGTGGCTATTTCTGTTGAGGACACCGCTGCATTAGTCGCTTTTGCTAAAGAAAATGATATTAGTTTGACGGTGGTTGGTCCTGAAGTACCTTTGGTTTTAGGGGTTGTGGATGCGTTTGAAGATGCGGGATTACGCTGTTTTGGGCCATCTAAAGAAGCAGCGCAACTAGAGGCCTCAAAGAATTTTACTAAAGAATTTTTAGCGCGACATCAGATCCCAACAGCAGACTATCAAGCTTTTACTGAAGTGCAGCCAGCGGTTGCCTATATTAAAGATCAGGGAGCGCCGATTGTCGTTAAAGCTGATGGTTTAGCCGCGGGTAAAGGCGTTATTGTCGCAATGACGGAACAACAAGCAATTGATGCCGTAGAAGATATGCTATCAGGCAATGCCTTTGGTGATGCCGGACACCGAGTAGTCATCGAAGAGTTTATGCTTGGCGAAGAAGCTAGTTTTATTGTAATGGTCGATGGAAAAAATATTCTTCCATTGGCAACGTCGCAAGACCATAAAGCGCGTGATAATGGTGACCAGGGGCCTAATACTGGCGGTATGGGTGCTTATTCCCCTGCTCCAGTCGTAACGGCTGAAGTCTTTGACCGGATTATGTCAGAAGTGATTGAGCCTACAGTGAAAGGCATGGCTGATGATGGGCGTCCTTATACTGGTTTTTTATATGCCGGATTGATGATTGATGAAGCTGGAGCAGCACGTGTCGTTGAATATAACTGTCGTTTTGGTGATCCTGAAACACAGCCGATTATGATGCGGCTGCAATCTGACTTAGTGGCTTTGTGTGATGCTGCTTTAGATGGGAAGTTAGATACTGTTGAAGCGCAATGGGATTCACGTGCGGCAGTGGGTGTCGTATTAGCTGCTGGTGGATACCCTGATGCTTACCGCAAAGGTTATGTTATTAGTGGTTTAGAGGTGGCTGATAACGATGATGCTAAGGTATTTCATGCAGGAACAGCATCAAAAGATGGCAAGGTAATTACCTCTGGCGGACGAGTGCTATGTGCCACTGCTTTAGGCAATACAGTTGCCGAGGCACAAAATAAAGCATATAAAGCAGTGGATTGTATCGACTGGGATGACAAATTCTTTCGTACGGATATTGCTTATCGTGCGATTGCACGCGAACAACAAAAACAATTTTAACATTAAGGCTTAAGGAGCAAGGTTAATGTCTGTTGCCCATCCAATTATTGCTGTCACCGGATCCTCTGGTGCTGGAACATCGACTGTTAAACATGCATTTGAAGATATTTTCCGTCGTGGTGGGATCCGCCCTGTGATAGTAGAAGGCGATAGCTTTCATAAATATGATCGAGCAGGAATGCGTGTGGCGACTGCAGAAGCAGAAGCAAAAGGACAAGTATTAACGCATTTCGGTCCTGAGGGTAATGATCTTAATAGCTTGGAGAGTTTATTTCAAAATTACGCTGAAACAGGTAAAGGTGAAAGACGCTTCTATATTCATAGCGATGCTGAAGGTATACCTTATAAGCAACCTGCTGGCACATTTACGCCATGGGAAGAGATTGATGGCAATACAGACTTACTATTTTATGAAGGACTTCATGGCGGTATCGTGACAGATGATGTCAATATTGCACAATTTACCGATTTATTGATTGGTGTGGTTCCGGTTATTAACCTTGAATGGATCCAAAAAATTAAGCGTGATTGTTCTAACCGGGGCTACTCTACAGAAGCGGTTGTCGATATTATTCTTAAGAGACTGCCTGATTATATTCATCACATTACGCCACAATTTTCGCGTACACATATAAACTTTCAACGTGTGCCATTAATTGATACATCAAACCCATTTGTGATGCGTGAAATTCCTACGCCAGATGAAAGCTTAGTGGTGATACGTTTTAAAGAACCTAAAATGGCCGACTTTCCCTTTTATTTGAGCATGTTGAAAGACTCATTTATGTCTCGCCCAAATAACTTAGTTATTCCTGCAGTCAAATTAGGTTTAGCAATGGAAGTTATTTTAACGCCATTTATTGAAGACATGATGATTAAAAAACGTCAACGCGGTTAAGTTGTCACTTGTCTTTTGTTAAATGAAGTTATATACAATGCCGCTAATTAGCGGCATTGTTGTATTTAGAGTAATGAACTATGAATTATAATTGGAAAATAAATCAGGCAGTAAGCGCATTAAAATCTGGCGAGGTAATCGCTTATCCGACAGAAGCCGTTTATGGCTTAGGCTGCGATCCCTGGAATAAAGAAGCGGTATTACAATTATTAATAATCAAGCAACGACCATGGCAAAAAGGTTTAATAATTATCGGCTCTGATTTAAAGCAATTGCAGCCATTTATTGCGAAGCTGCCAGAAGATACATTGAAATTACTTGAAGCGACATGGCCTGGGCCGACTACATGGCTTCTTCCTGCCAGTGAGGGCTTACCCTCATTCTTAACGGGTGAGCATGATACGATAGCGGTACGTGTAACAGCACATCGACAAACCGCTCATTTGTGCCGAGAATTTGGAGGTCCAATTATTTCTACAAGTGCAAATAGAGCCGGTATGCGACCAGCAAAAACAAAATGGCAAGTCAATAATCAGTTATCTGAAATTCAAGTTGTATTGTCTGGCACATGCTCAGGTTTAGACAAGCCAACTGAAATTAGAGATGCTCAAACAGGAGAGAAAATACGATGAATTCACCTAATATAAGTGCCGTTCGCGCATATTTATTAGATTTGCAAGATCGTATTTGTCAGCAAATTGAACAGGCTGATGGTCAATCGACGTTTGTTGAAGATAATTGGCAACGAGAAGGCTCAGGTGGTGGTGGCAGAACACGAGTGCTAACGGATGGCGCTATTTTTGAGCAAGGCGGTGTTAATTTCTCACAAGTGACGGGTGATAGTTTGCCTGTATCAGCAACCGCAAGTCGACCCGAACTAGCGGGACGTAGTTTTGAGGCTGTAGGTGTTTCATTAGTTATTCATCCACATAATCCTTATGTGCCGACATCTCATGCCAATGTGCGTTTTTTTATTGCTGAAAAAGAAGGTGAAGAACCTATTTGGTGGTTTGGTGGTGGTTACGATTTAACGCCATATTATGGTTTTGATGAAGACGTAATTGCTTGGCATCAAGTCGCTAAATCGGCCTGTGATCCTTTTGGTGAGAATGTTTACGCAGATTATAAAAAATGGTGTGATGAGTATTTCTTTTTAAAGCATCGTGATGAACCCCGAGGTGTTGGCGGTTTGTTTTTTGATGATTTAAATGAAAGTGGCTTTGAACATTGTTTTAATATGATAAAAAGTATCGGCGACAGTTATACTCAAGCTTATTTACCGATTGTAGAAAAGCGTAAAGAAATATCTTTCGGCAAACGAGAGCGGGATTTTCAACTGTATCGCCGTGGTCGTTATGTTGAATTTAACTTAGTTTATGATCGTGGTACTTTGTTTGGACTTCAGTCAGATGGGCGTACTGAATCAATTTTAATGTCCCTGCCACCCTTAGTTAAGTGGCAATATAACTGGCAACCTGAAGCAGGTAGCCCTGAAAGTAAATTATATGAACACTTCCTTAAACCCCAAGATTGGCTAAATGAATTATGAAAGAAAAAAGATTAACAGGCACGATTAAGTATTGGAATGGTAGAAAAGGCTTTGGTTTTCTTGAAACAGAGGGTCAAGAAAAGCAGATCTTCGTACATATCAAGGCATTTACAATACGCAAAACGAAGCCGATTATCGGACAGGTGGTGACGTATACCTTATCTGTTGATAATCAAGAGCGTACTCGTGCTGATAATGTGTTGTATGAGGGGGAAGTGGCACCAGAAAGCAGCGAAGAACAGGAAAAGAGCAGTTCATCGCCTCTTGCCTTTATCGTTATTGCTGCTTTAGTCGTTGCCGCTGTCGGCTACCTTATTGCCGAAGCAGTAATAAGCTTTAGTTAAAAAGACTTATTGGCCTTCAGTAGCTAATGAGGCTAATTGATCTGCTTGATATTCATTAATTAAAGGTTCAATAATTTGTTCAAGATCACCGCCCATTATGTCTGCTAATTTGTATAGGGTTAAGTTGATACGGTGCTCAGTAAGCCTACCTTGTGGGAAGTTATAAGTACGAATTCGCTCGCTACGATCGCCTGTCCCGACTTGTAATTTACGCGTTTCGGCTTGTTCTGAATCAATTTTATCTTGTTTTTCAGCCATGATACGTGACTGTAATACTGACATAGCTTGTGCCCGGTTTTTATGTTGTGAGCGCTGATCCTGACATTCGACCACAATACCTGTAGGTATATGGGTAAGTCGAATTGCCGAGTCTGTTTTATTCACATGCTGACCACCGGCACCAGATGCACGGAAGGTATCAACACGTAGATCCGATGGGTTAATATCAACTTGGTCGACTTCATCTGCTTCAGGCATGATTGCTACAGTACATGCCGAGGTATGTATGCGACCCTGAGATTCAGTTTCAGGTACGCGTTGTACTCGATGGCCACCTGACTCAAATTTCAAACGTGAAAAGGCACCCTCACCGATTATACGAATAATGACTTCTTTATAACCACCGTGTTCACTTTCTTGGGCATTGATAAGCTCGACCGTCCAACGGCGTGACTCAGCATAACGTGTATACATTCGGTATAAATCGCCAGCAAAGAGAGCTGCCTCATCACCACCTGTTCCTGCACGTACCTCAAGAAATATATTACGTTGGTCATTGGGATCTTTAGGCAAGAGTAATTTTTGAAGCTCAAGTTCAAGCTTTTGCTCAGTTTCTTGGGCGGCTGCTAACTCCTCTTTTGCCATCTCACGCATCTCTTTATCATCTTCTTTAAGCATGGATTTGGCATCATCAATATCTACAAGGCATTGTGTATAATTATTAAAATTAGCGACTACTGGTTCTAATTGAGCATATTCTTGTGAAAGTTCACGAAATTTATTTTGATCAGCCATTGTTGCTGGCTCAGAGAGTAAGCCTGATATTTCTTCATGGCGTTCTACGAGCGTTTCCAGTTTGTTTTTTATTGAATCTTTCACAGCTTAGTTTAGTCCTTGATATTAAAGAGGCTACGGGCCGCTTCGATTAGGTTATTATCGGTATTAAAGCCTGATTGACGCAATTGCCTACTTGGCTCATGGAGTAATTTATTGGTCAGTGTTCGAGCAAGTTCACTGAGTACTTTCTCTGCATCTTGGCCTTGTTCCAGTTGTTTCAATGATTTTTTAAGTAAGTAATCACTTTCTATTTCAGCCATGTCTCGAATAGCACAAATGACTGGGACTGCATCCTGAGTTCGTAGCCATGCACTGAAGTTGTCTACTTGAGCTTCAATGATCTCTTCAGCCTGAAGCGCTGCTTCACGTCGAGATTGCAGGCTTTCGTTAATAATCTCATGGAGATCATCGACGCAGTAAAGATAGATGTCTTCTAAGGTTGATACTTCTTGTTCAATATCACGAGGAACGGCAATATCAACCATGAAAATGGGCCGTCGTTTTCGTTGTTTTAGAGCACGTTCAACAGTACCTTTACCAAGTATGGGTAGTTGGCTTGCTGTTGAGCTAATGACTATATCTGCTTCGGCAAGGTGAACTGGCATTTCACTAAGACTAATGGCATAACCATTAACCTGCTCAGCGAGGGTATGAGCACGTTCAAGGGTACGGTTGGCAATGATAATCCGTCCCACACCATTATCATGAAGATGCCTAGCGGCTAGTTCAATCGTTTCTCCCGCACCTATTAGTAAGGCAGTTGATTCCGCAAGGTTGGAAAATATTTGTCTAGCAAGGCTAACGGCTGCAAAAGCAACAGAAACGGGGCTGCTGCCAATTTCTGTGTCTGTTCGCACCTGTTTGGCTACTGTAAAGGCATGCTGGAATAAGCGACCTAAACTTTTACCAATAGTTTTTGAATTAAGAGCTTGGCTGTAGGCTGTTTTTATTTGACCAAGAATTTGTGGCTCACCTAATACCATTGAGTCTAAGGCACAGGCGACGCGGAATAAATGCTGAATGGCATCTTTATTTTGGTGCCGATAAAGGTAGTGATTCAATGATTCTGGGGCTAGCTGATGAAATTCATGCAACCAATTATCAATATTGCAGTCATACTCGTCATTAATGTGACAATAAATTTCAGTACGGTTACAGGTTGATATGATTGCGGCTTCAACAACACCTGGCAATAGGTGTAAGGATGCCAATGCGGAGGGTAGCTTGTCCGCATTAAATGCAATTTTCTCCCGAATATTGACGGGGGCTGATGTGTGGTTTATGCCTATGGCAACAAGCTGCATATCGTATTGAGAATTATTTGTCTTTAAAAATACTGGTAAACTTTACAGTCTAATATTAACTATTTATTGTTAGATAGGCGTAAAGATAATGTGCCATTCTAACAAAATCAGTCAGACAGGTCGTTTTATTATGGGTTTATTACAATTGTTGTGGCAAAAAAAGGGGCAGGTTTTGCAGCCTTATTTATCAGTTTGCGTAGCTATATCATTAACTGCATGTGCAAGCACTGCACCAGTTCAACCGATTGAACAGGGTATTAATCAGCTTGAAAAATCCCCTGTTGAAGTTGCAGAAGTTGAGCCGCTTCCGCTCAATTCTGAATTGGTTTATTATGTTCTAACAGCCGAATTAGCGGGCCAGCGTGGTGAAATTTCTGTCGCCACAGAACTTTACAATAAAGCAGCTTTGACTATTGATTCGCCAGCATTGGCTAGTCGATCTACTCAGGTCGCTAATTTTACTCGTGATAAAACACGAATTAATCGTGCTTTAAAACGCTGGTTAGAAGTTGAGCCTGATAATGCTGAAATATATATTATGCAAACACCATTCTTAATTATGAGTGGTGACTTTGATGGTCTGATTCAGTCAACCAATAAAGCATTGAACCTAGCGCCAGAAAAAAACCGTCTTATTTTGGCCAAAATTGCTGATAATTTAAGTGAGTTAGCTCCGTCAGAAGATGGATTAAGGGTATTAAAAAGTATAGAGGCCTATAAAGAGAATAACTCTGACGCCTTATTTATCTATGCTCGATTAGCGGCGTATTACCAACAGTATGAACTTGCATTACCCGATATTGAAAAGGTCTTGGCGCAACAGATTGAACGAGAAGATGTACTTATCCTTAAGGCTGAAATATTACAGCGACAAGGTAAAGGAAGTGAAGCGCTTGCAGTATTAAAAAAGCCAGGTTCTAGGCGCGAAGCGAGTGATGATGTATTGTTTGCTTATGCTAAGTTGTTAGGTGAAAACAGTAAGACGGCGGAAGCAAAAGATATTTTTGAACAATTACATGCCAAATTACCTAAAAATGAAGAGGTTATATTTGCATTAGGATTATTAGGCTTAGAAGAAAAAGACGGTGAAGTAGCAAAGAGTTACTTTAGTCAGCTTATTTTATTGGATGATCCAGGAAAGCAGGCCGCTTATTTTATGGGTTTAGCAGAAGAACTGGAAAAAAATAGTGAAGCAGCATTGATTTGGTTCGCTTCTGTACCGGTGGAAAGCCCACGATATAAATCTGCACAGGGGCGATATATCAATTTATTAGCAGATGATGGCCAGTTAGAACAAGCGCGCTTGCATTTAAAGTTAGTACGCACAGAAAATGCTGATCAGGCAGAGCAATACTATATTTTTGAAGGTGCTTTTTTAAGAGAGCGACAACAAAAACAAGCCGCATTTGAACTATATAGTGAGGCACTTACGCTGTATCCCGATAATCAGAAATTGTTGTATGGGCGAGCAATGGTGGCTGAGGCATTAAGCCAACTGGCTATTTTCGAACAGGATCTTAAAAAGATTCTAGAGTTGGAACCTAACAATGCAACAGTGCTTAATGCATTAGGTTATACCCTGACAGATAGAACAGATCGTCACGAAGAAGCCTTGGCATTAATTCAGCGTGCAATGGCTATATCACCAAATGATCCCTTTTATATTGATAGTTTGGGTTGGGTTTATTATCGATTGGGAGAACTTGATAAAGCCCGCACGTATTTAAAACAAGCTGTAGCTATTCAACCTGATCCTGAGTTTTTAGCACATTTAGGTGAGGTGTTATGGCAGCAAGGAATGCACGATGAGGCTAAACGGGTTTGGCAGCAAGGGCTCAAAAAAGCTTCTGATGATAAATTACTTAATGACACCATGCGGAGATTTGGTCAGTAATGTTACGACTGTTCATACTGTCATTAACGTTGCTGGTGACAGCTTGTGTTCCAATTTGGCAAGCCAAATTACCATTAGAACAAGATGGTGCAGACGTGTTTTGGAATACTCGCTTTCCACAGTTAGTGAAACTAAATAATTGGGAGATCCAAGGACGCTCAGTCATTTCTCAAAAGAGAGAGTCATGGAATGCAGGCCTAATCTGGCAGGAATTCAATGGTACTTATCAGGTGAAGTTACAAGGCCCGTTTGCACAAGGTGGCGCAATATTGAAAGGTCAGCAAGGAAAGGCGATTTTAATAATGGATGATGGCCAGATTCTGTCCTCAGCAAGCCCTGAGACATTGCTAAAAGAAGCATTAAATATGCCACTCCCCATCGAAGCTTTACGTGATTGGCTAAGGGGTATGCCCTATGCTCAGCAAGACTATGAGTTGATTGAATTTGATCATCAAGGAAGAGTGACTTCTCTACTTCAACAGGGCTGGCAGATCGATTATAAGCGTTACATTCCATTTGAGCATTATTCGATGCCGGCTAAGATTTTTATTAAGCAAGGCGATCGAAGCTTAAGAATTGTTATTTCAGACTGGGAGCGTACCACCATCGAACAATCGATGCATTGGAGGATCGCTAAGTGAAGCAGTGGCTTTCACCAGCAAAAATTAATCTTTTTTTGCATATTACCGCCCAACGTAGTGATGGCTACCATGAATTACAAACGGCCTTTCAGTTTTTAGATTATTGTGACTATTTATCTTTTGGCAAGACCGATAAGTCAGACATAATTTTGGCAACGCCTATTGCAGGTGTCGATGATGCAGATAACTTAATAGTGCGCGCGGCTAAATTATTGCAAAAATATGCCAGTGAAAAGTGTGGTGTCATAATTTCTTTAGAGAAACATTTGCCCATGGGGGGAGGCTTAGGTGGTGGCAGCTCGAACGCGGCAACCACTTTAGTTGCTCTAAACTCGCTATGGGACTGCGGCTTATCGAAACATGTTTTAGCCGAATTAGGCTTAATGCTTGGCGCAGATGTACCTGTTTTTATCTATGGATATGCTGCATGGGCCGAAGGAGTGGGTGAAAAATTAACAGCGATATCACCCCGTGAACCATGGTATCTAGTTGTTGTTCCAGATTGCCATGTCTCTACAGCTAAAGTTTTTTCGTCACCAGTCTTGACACGTGATTGTGATTCTATGACAATTGCCGGCTTCCTTTCAGGGGAAGGCAGGAATGTTTGTGAGGAAGTAGTAAGAAACGATTACCCGCCTGTTGCAGAGGTAATCGATTGGTTAGGGCATTACGCTGAACCAGTTATGACCGGAACAGGAGCGTGTGTATTTGCTAGTTTTGATAGCCAGCAAGACGCACAAAAGGTAATGAACGAGTTGCCAAGTAAATGGCAAGCATTTATTGCTAAAGGGTGTAATCAATCGCCACTGTATCGCAATTGATTTTTTTAGAAAAAAAAGAAGCCAAGACATACTGTGAGATGTTAAAATAAGTTTTTCTGTTGGGGTATCGCCAAGCGGTAAGGCACAAGGTTTTGATCCTTGCATTCCCAGGTTCGAATCCTGGTACCCCAGCCACTTTTTTGTTTTGCAATAGAGCCTTCAGCTTTCACCGTGAAAAATAGACTTCTCGAGTTACAAGAACGTACTGCTGATAGCCGAATGATGGTTTTCTCAGGCAATTCCAATCGCACTTTATCTAAGAAAATTGCGAACTTCCTAAGTGTGCCTCTTGGCAAAGCAACGGTAGAAAAATTCAGCGATGGCGAGATCATGGTTGAAATATTAGACAATGTGCGTGGTAAAGACGTATTTATTGTTCAACCTACTTCAATGCCTGCCAATGACAATCTGATGGAATTAATGGTGATGACGGATGCTATTCGTCGTGCCTCTGCAAAACGTATTACACTAGTTGTACCCTATTTTGGCTACTCACGTCAGGATCGTCGACCACGTTCAGCACGTGTCGCGATCACTGCTAAAGTAGTTGCAAATATGTTGACCGGCGTGGGTGCTGATAGAATTTTGACGGTTGATCTTCATGCAGACCAAATTCAAGGTTTCTTTGATTGTCCCGTTGATAACGTCTATGCCTCACCTGTTTTATTAGCCGATGTATGGAAGCATAAATATACCGATCTTGTTGTAGTATCTCCTGATATCGGTGGTGTTGTTCGTGCTCGTGCACTCGCTAAGCACCTTGATGTTGACTTGGCGATTATTGATAAACGCCGCCCTAAAGCTAATGTTGCCAAAGTAATGAATATTATTGGTGATGTTGATGGCCGTAACTGTGTGCTGATTGATGACATGGTTGATACTGCTGGTACATTATGCGCCGCTGCAGCAGCATTGAAAGAACATGGCGCAAAACGAGTTGTAGCTTACTGTACACATCCGGTTTTATCTGGCCCTGCTGTGGATAATATTGACAGATCAGTATTAGATGAATTAGTCGTAACAGATACTATTCCGCTACAGCCAAATGCTACTGCTTGTAAAAAAATCAGGCCTTTAAGTATTGCCGAAATGTTAGCAGAGGCCATGTTCAGAATTAGTAATGAGGAGTCAGTTAGCTCCTTATATATGGATTAATATCGCTTTAATTAATTAGAGCGATATTAATCTGTAAAGCGAGGCCTCTATTGAGCTTGCTGATGTTTACTCTGGTCGCAAGAGTAAACAATGCGCCGCCACTTTGGCGGCATTTTTAATGGGTAAAATCACGGTTTTACTCATGATTTTTGGAGAAGAAAATGAAAGATTTATTTGAAGTTCAAGCTGAACTACGCACAGACGAAGGGAAGGGTGCGAGCCGCCGCCTACGTCACGCAGGTAAAGTTCCAGCAATTATGTATGGTGGTAGTGATGCTCCTGTGTCATTGACATTGGATCACAACAAATTCCTACGTCACCTCCAAGAAGAAGCATTCTATGCTCATATTTTAACGGTTGTTGTTGATGGTAAAGAGCAGCAAGTAGTATTAAAAGATCTACAACGCCACCCAGCAAGCGATGTGAAAATAATGCATGCTGATTTCTTACGTGTAGATGCTAAACATGCAATGACAATGACTGTACGACTTCATTTCATTGGTGATGATGTAGCGCCTGGTGTTAAAGATGGTGGTAAAGTATCTCACTTAATGACGGATGTTGAAATCTCTTGTTTACCAAAAGACTTACCCGAGTTCATCGCAGTTGATATATCTACACTCGAACTTGATGGCAGTATCCACTTGACTGAACTTGTCTTGCCTGAAGGCGTTACATTAACAGCGCTAACTCATGTGCAAGATGAAGAGTTAGAAGAAGGCACTCGCTCAACGTACGATCAAGCAGTTGTAAGTATCCACACTCCACGTGGTGTGGCTGAAGAAGATGATGCTGAAGCAGCTGAAGAAGACGTAGCGACTGAAGAGTAATTCAGTCACTATTGAGGGGCTGGCACTATGGCTAACTGGTTAATCGCAGGATTGGGTAATCCAGGCCCTCAATATGAACACACTCGACATAATGTCGGGTATTGGTGGCTGGATCAGCTGGCACATGACTTAAATGCAACATTCTCTGTTGAAAATAAGTTTCATGGTCAGTTGGCCCAGAGCCATTTATCAGAACATAAGCTCTTTATGCTAAAACCACTGGTGTTTATGAACCGCAGTGGTCAATCAGTAGCAGCATTAGCAAATTTTTATAAAATTCCCCTATCAAATATTCTCGTTATTCATGATGAACTTGATCTATCTGCTGGTACGGCACGCTTAAAACGCGGTGGTGGTCATGGTGGTCATAATGGCTTACGAGATATTATCGCCCATTCTGGTGGCAAAGATTTTTTACGCTGTCGCCTTGGCATTAATCATCCTGGTGATAGTCGCCAAGTCTCTGACTTCGTTCTCAGTAAACCATCACAAGCAGACAGACAATTAGTTCGACATGCAATAGACGATTCGTTAAGGGTGTTACCTGATGTATTATCAGGCAATTTAGATAAAGCCATGAACTGGCTGCATTCACAATAGGAAAAGTATCATGGGATTTAAATGTGGCATCGTTGGCTTGCCCAATGTAGGTAAATCAACATTATTTAATGCATTAACTGAAGCTGGAATTGAAGCTCAAAACTACCCATTCTGTACTATTGAGCCAAATGTTGGCATCGTTCCAGTTCCTGATCACCGTATGGATGCCTTAGCTGAAATTGTTACCCCTGAGCGTGTTTTACCAACTACAATGGAATTTGTAGATATTGCAGGCCTTGTTGCTGGAGCATCTAAAGGTGAAGGCCTAGGTAATAAGTTTTTAGCAAATATTCGTGAAACAGATGCTATTGCACATGTTGTACGTTGCTTTGAAGATGAAAATGTTATCCATGTTGCCAATAAAATATCACCTTTAGATGATATCGAAGTGATCAATACAGAGTTAGCATTATCTGATCTAGAAAGTGTTGATAAAGCGATCACCAAAACAACGCGTGATGCCAAAGGAGGCGATAAAGTAGCTAAGGCACGTTTAGAGCTGCTAAAGCAAATGAGTGAAGTGCTAAATGAAGGGAAACCTGTCCGCGGCATGAACTTAGATGAGGATCAGTTAGCACTATTGACTGAGCTACACCTATTAACCATCAAACCAACAATGTATATTGCTAATGTAGCTGAAGATGGTTTTGAAAATAACCCACTATTGGATGTTGTGGCAGAGTTAGCGGCACAAGAAGGTGCTTCAATTGTCAGTATTTGTGCTGCTATTGAGTCTGAAATTGCAGAGTTAGATGCGGAAGAAAAAGCAGAGTTTCTAGAAGAATTAGGCCAAGAAGAGCCGGGTTTAAACCGTGTTATTCAGAGTGGTTATAACTTATTGGGGTTACAAACTTACTTTACCGCTGGAGTGAAAGAAGTGAGAGCATGGACCGTACCGCTTGGCGCAACAGCGCCTCAAGGTGCTGGCGTTATCCACACTGACTTTGAAAAAGGCTTTATTCGTGCTGAAGTAATTAGCTATGAAGACTTTGTCGGCTATAAAGGTGAAGCAGGTGCCAAAGATGCAGGTAAATGGCGTCTTGAAGGTAAAGAATATATTATTAAAGATGGCGATGTAATGCATTTCCGCTTTAATGTGTAATGTCTATGTGACCAGCATGTGTCATCCTTTCAGCTAAGTAAAAGGAAGTTAATGTGAAACTAATTTCAAGCATAGTCTTACTTGTAATAGCGCAACTACCCTTACAAGTCTTTGCTGCCAATAGTTTCACTGAATGCTTACAACAGTAGCTGCTCATTTCAAATAATTCAGTCACGATTGGTGAGTTAAAAGCACTATGCAAAGGCATTACTGCGAATAATGAATTGTTAGACAATGAAAAAAACTTATCTGAGTCGATCGCTTTTACACTGGCTGAAGATAATACAATAGAATCAGCGATTGATAATCGCCTAAAAATTGAAGGAATAGGTGAAAAATCTACATTTTCGCTAATCCCACATAAGCCAAACTATATTATTCTTAGTCATAATTTAGCTTCGCCAAACGAGTAAGCTTTTAATGTCGCTTTTCCTAATGGTGATGTACATCTACAACCTTGGGAAACAAAGTTTCAGATGAGTGTTAAAGTACCGCTGGTTCGAGACCTCTTTGCTGCTAATGGCGATTTATATGCCGCTTATACAGGACGTTTTTTTTGGCAGCAATTTAATAAAGAGAGCTCTTCGCCATTTCGTGAAACTAATCATGAACCAGAACTTTGGTTCTCATTCAAAAATGACAGTGAATTATGGGGCTTTCGAAACTCAATCATAAGGACAGGTATTGTCCATCAATCAAATGGACAAGCAGGATCGCTATCGCGAAGCTGGAATAGGATCTTTACTGATTTTATTGTTGAGAAAGGTAATGCTTATTTTTCTTTTAAGCCATGGATAAGGCTATCTGAGGAAAGAGATAATGATGATAATCCGGATATTGATGAGTATTTAGGTAACTTTGAATTAAGCGGTGTGTATAAAAAAGCGAAACACTCGTTTAGCTTAATGACACGAAATAATTGAGACTTTAGCGACAATCATGGTGCATTCGAGCTAGGTTGGACCTTCCCCCTAAGTTGGACCTTCCCCCTAAGTCATAATATCAATGGTTACGTTCAATGGTTTAATGGTTATGGTGAAAGCTTAATTGATTACAACTCACATTCAAATAGTATTGGTTTTGGCATTAAATTAAGTGATTGGCTTTAATTTGATAAATAACTTGATATTTCATTAATAGAATCGTAAAATGACCGGCTTGGTATGGCTATGTAGCTCAGTTGGTTAGAGCACATCACTCATAATGATGGGGTCCCTAGTTCGAATCTAGG
>ENA-OSET01000398-OSET01000398.1-sediment-metagenome-genome-assembly--contig:-NODE-398-length-48992-cov-4.581335_pt1 | contig 48992 bp, 45 predicted proteins | sample MGYA00237882_ERZ534229 | MGnify/ENA primary metagenome ERZ534229 (study PRJEB26408, sample SAMN06266212) | sediment metagenome | isolation source: Hudson Canyon methane seep mesocosm | place: USA:Hudson...
GGCCATATCTCCAGCATAGCATATTGTGTGGTTGCAATGTGCTAAATCGATCGGCAGTTCATCATTCTCGCTGCTATTATCACCTAATAATTTTTCTACACGAATTTGACTGGTTAATGATTTGTATTCGAACATAATGTCTGCACCTAAAATTTCTCCTGTTCTAGGATTTACGAAACTTGGTCCATATCCTCCAAATGGAGGTCTAGGAGAGGATATCCATCTTAATACATTATAACGGATATCTCCAGCGTCCCAATCTGCCTCGTCGGGTTGTTGCTTAATTACAATGGCATTTTTAAATCCAGCTTCTTCAAAAGCAAGGTTCCATTGCTCACCTGCTTTTTTAATGATAGGTCTAATTTCTTTGGGTGTTGTGTTTTCCATCCACCAAACAATTGGTTCAACTGGTTCTGAAATAGCTGCATTAGGGTCTTTTTTCTTTAAATTCCAACGATGCACTAAATCTCTATAGTTAGCAGAATTTATAGTTGTCATGTCCGTTACCTGTGTAGTAAAGAAGCCAACTCTAGGGTCATCTATTAAAGGTTCATAATCATTATTAGGCATTTCAATTAAGCTATGATATACTTTGACGCTAACATTCCTTCCGTCTGCAACAGATCTTGACCCCTTATTCAATATATTTGATTTAGAATAAACATACTCAATTGCTAAGTCGGTATTAGCGGGGTAATTTCTTATTCTATTTATTTTTGTTTTATCCTTATTTAAATTTCCTAAACCAAAAGCATAAGGAGATTGTTTAGGACGTTTTGCAGGTTTGATCTGCGAAAAAGTTTCGTTTAAAAATAGCTTATTTGCATCAATTAAATAAAGGCCTTTATCCGAATGGGCATTTTCAATTTTAAGGCTTGCTAAAACACCACTGCTCATATTTGCTTCAGCAGATTTTGAAACCTCATTTTCTGGATCAAAGTATGAAGAGGTATTTTGAAAAATAAATTCAATTTTGTCAAAATACTTCTCGATTTTAAAAACTTTTGCGTCTCTATATGACCCTCTAAACGAACCAACTTCAACAACACCATCTGCAATCTGACTAAAGTAAATGTATTCTTTTCCTATTTGGTCTTCTTTAATTACCATTTTAATGTCGCCAGTAACACTATCTTGATAAATTGCGAAAAGCCCTTCATACAGTACACTTTTTTTTGCTATATCAATTATTGATTTTTTATCACCTTTCTTTTTTATAGAGGTTTCAGTCTTACCATTTTTAGATTTCTTTTTTTTCTGAGCAGCAATAGGCTGAGCAGAGAATACAATTAAAGTTAAAAGAGTTGCTGTGAAAACGTTCTTTTTAAAAAGACTTAAATTCATCATTAATTTTGATATTGGTTATGTTCAAAAGTGAATGTTCCAAATATAACGAATGAGCACAAGAATAAAAGCCTTATTCGAAACTTTCTAAAATATCTCGAAATTCGCACTGTACAGTCTGACCTTTATCCTTAAGATACCATTTTTGAAGATTAACTATAACTTCATCAATACTTTTAACTGGATTTTCTTTATGTGCGATAACTATTTGTTGAGCAGGCTTTGGTCTTGCACCCCAACTTGTAAGTTCGTTAAATTGATCATCAAAAAAAATTGCAATTGGTATTGCTTTAGCTCCATTGGTTAAATACCTATCCATAATTTCTGGATTTTCGTCTCTAAGTATTATTTTTAAAGTAATCTTTTCCTCTGCTTCAGCCATTTTAACAATGCTTGGGATAATGTTGGCAGCATCTCCACACCATGCCTCACTTATAACTAGCCAATTTATTGCTTTAGTCTTATTTAATGTTTTAACAACTTTATTTTCAATGGATGTTGTCTTTAGTGCTCTTTTTAATCGATGTATTCCGAGTTTCGTATATTCAATATAGTTTTGAGACTGATTATCGCCAGTTGTTTTTCCTTGTGCAAATAATTCTTTAACATGCTTATAATACGTTTCAAAATCCATTGCATTGTTAAATATTTCTTTGGTTATTTTCATCGGTTTAGACTTTAATGTAAGAATAGGTTTTAGTTTTTACTCGAATTGTAAAAGGGAGATCCATTTTTAATTTAATAGCGACTGAATCGCCTTTCCTATTCCTTGCAAAGTTAGTGGGTACATTTGATCTTTCATAATGACTTTCATCATGCCAATTGAACGGGTATATTTCCATTCCTTTTCTTGAATAGGGTTCAGCCAAACAACATTATCAAATTGTTCTGTAAACCTACGCATCCAAGTTTCTCCTGACTCTTCATTGTAGTGCTCTACACTGCCATATTGAGAGGCAATTTCATATGGAGACATGCTGGCATCGCCTACAATTATTACTTTGTATTCTTTATTGAATTTGTGTAAGATATCATAGGTAGAAATATGCTCATTGTGTCTTCTGATATTGTTTTGCCATAGGTTTTCGTAAATGCAATTATGAAAGTAATAATGTTCCATGTGTTTGAATTCATATTTCGCAGCTGAAAACAGTTCTGAACACAATTTTATATGGTCATCCATGCTTCCTCCAATATCAAAAAACAACAAGACTTTAATATTGTTTTTTTTACTTGGGACCATTTCAAGATGCAGCATTCCAGCATTATTTGAAGTACTTTTTACCGTTTTTTTGATATCTAATTCTTCTAGCTTTCCTTCTCTGGTAAGTGTTCTTAATTTTCGAAGTGCCATTTTAAGATTACGTGTTTCCAAATCAACATTTTCATCTAAATTTTTAAATGCGCGTTTATCCCAGACTTTAATAGCTTTTCGGTACCTGCTTTCATTCTGACCTATTCTAATTCCTTCAGGGTTATATCCATAAGCGCCAAAAGGAGAAGTGCCTCCAGTACCAATCCATTTACTACCTCCTTCATGTCTTTCCTTTTGCTCTTCAAGTAGTTCTTTTAATCGATCAAGAACTTTATCCAAGCCTCCCATGGCTTTTATTTGATCCATTTGTTCAGGCGAAAGAAGTTTTTCTGAATTTTTATTCATCCATTCTTCAGGAATCTTAAAAAACTCTTCATTGGTAATAGATTCGATTCCTTTGAAGTATTCTCCAAAAATTTGGTCAAACTTATCTAGGTGTTTTTCATTTTTTACTAGTATTGATTTACTCAAGTGGTAGAAGTCATCCACTTTTTGGTCAATAACGTTTTTGCGCAAAGCTTCTAATAATCCCAGGTGCTCTTTTAATGTTACCGGTACTCCTTGGTTTTTTAATATGAGAAAAAAGTCTAGAAACATATCTTTAAGACATTAGATTAATAAGACTCTATATTTTAAGCGTAATCAAATCTTGTTCATTTTTTATGAGGGCACCAGAATAAGGGAAATCTCCGCTACCTGGTTGCCATCCATCTAATTCTTTGGCCGTTATTTTGCCAATGGTTAGTAATTTTATCCAATCTATTATTTCTGAGGTTGAAGGTCTTTTCTTTATGGATCTAATATTTCTCAAGTCATAGAATACGCGCATAGCAGAGTTTATCATTGTGTCTTCCAGTTTCTCATAATGGACGTTGATGATTTCTTTCAAGGTATCCCTGTCAGGGAAAGAAATATAATGAAACAAACACCTTCTTAAAAAAGCATCAGGGAGCTCCTTTTCATTGTTTGAAGTGATTATTATTATAGGTCGCACTTTAGCTTTTATTGTCTTTTTTAATTCATAACAATAGAATTCCATTTTATCTAATTCTTGCAATAAGTCATTTGGAAACTCAATGTCAGCTTTATCCACTTCATCAATTAACAAGATTACTTGCTCTTCACTATCGAATGCTTCCCAAAGTTTACCTTTAACGATATAGTTTCCTATATCATTTACTTTTTCATCGCCTAATTGAGAATCTCTTAATCTTGAAACAGCATCATATTCATATAAACCTTGTTGCGCAGTTGTGGTAGATTTTACATTCCAAGAAATTAACTTTTTACTTAAAGACGCTGCTATTTCTTCTGCTAATAAAGTTTTTCCTGTACCGGGCTCTCCTTTAACAATTAGCGGCTTTTGCAAAGCTATTGAAGCGTTAACTGCAATCTTTAAACCGTCAGAGGCGATGTATGTATTTGTGCTTTTAAAACTCATAATAATATTCAGTTATCTCAATAAAAAATAAAACCCTGCAACAAGTTATCGAAGCAGGGTTTTAAAAAATTTATAGAATTTTATTTTTTAAAATTACCTGCTACAATTAGGTCTTTAGTGCCGTGACCCCAAGAATAGAAACCTTCGCCAGATTTTACTCCTAATTTTCCAGCAGTAACCATGTTTACTAATAATGGGCAAGGTGCGTATTTAGAATTTCCATATCCATCTTGCAATACTTTAAGAATTGCCAAACAAACATCTAAACCAATAAAATCTGCTAATTGCAATGGTCCCATTGGATGGGCCATTCCTAATTTCATAACGGTATCAATTTCTTCAACTCCAGCTGTCCCTTCATGCAAAGTGATGATAGCTTCGTTAATCATGGGCATTAGGATTTTATTGGCAACAAACCCTGGGTAATCATTAACTTCGGTAGGAACCTTTTTTAAGCTTTTAGAAGTCTCCATTATTATGTTGGTTACTTCATCTGAGGTAGAGTAACCTCTTATTATTTCAACTAATTTCATTACTGGAACAGGATTCATAAAGTGCATTCCAATAACTTTATCAGGACGAGAAGTTACAGCTGCAATTTTAGTAATAGAAATTGACGAAGTATTTGTAGATAAAATAGCACCCTCCGGAGCATATTTATCCATGTCTTTGAATATTTTCAATTTTAAATCCACATCTTCCGTAGCTGCTTCAACCACTAAATCCGCATTTTTCACACCTGTTTCAAGACTTGTGAATGTAGAAATATTATTAAGTGTAGAAGTTTTATCTGCAACTGTAATTTTTTCTTTTTTTACCATTCGATCAAGGTTTTTTGTAATAGTAGCAATAGCTCTATCCAAAGAATCTTGTGCTACATCAACTAATGAGACCGTATAATTATTTTGAGCAAATACATGCGCAATTCCATTGCCCATTGTTCCAGCTCCAATGACTGTTATATTTTTCATGAAAAAAAATTTAAATTTTAGAAAGGCTAAGATATGAAAATGGTAGAATTGAAATATAATTAAGGTTATATTAATTAGTTTATTCTACAATTAAACGACTAGCTAATTTCTACTTTCCAGCACCTTTTAATACTATTAGTACAGTGTAAATAAGTATTTTAAAGTCTAAAGCAAGTGACATATTTTCTATGTAAAGTACATCATATTTAAGTCGAGCTACCATCTCATCTACATTTTCGGCGTAACCATACTTAACTTGTCCCCAAGAGGTAATTCCCGGTTTTACTTTTTGCAAATGTTTATAGTGTGGAGCTACTTCCATTATTTTATCAATGTAGAATTGGCGCTCAGGTCTGGGCCCTACTAATGCCATATCTCCTTTTAAGACATTAAAAAACTGCGGCACTTCATCTAATCGAGATTTTCTTAAAAACCTGCCAATAGGAGTTATTCTAGAATCACTTGAACTAGAAAGTTGAGGGCCATTTTTTTCAGAGCCATGATACATTGACCTGAATTTATATATATAAAAAGGTAGTCCATCTATTCCTATCCTCTCTTGTTTAAAGATTACTGGACCTGTTGAAGATGCCTTTACTAGGATAGATAAAATAAATAAAATTGGACTAAGGAAAATTAATGCTATGATTGATGCAGATAAGTCAATTACACGTTTTAATGTTACTTGCCATTGTGGCATTATTTCTTGGTTGACTTCAATTAATAAGGCTCCAAACAAGGCTGTCATTTTAACTGATCCTGTAAGAATATTGTAGGTGTCAGGAATTAATTTTATTGAAACATTACAATCGCTCAAATCATCTATAATTCGTTTCAAGTTTTCGTGTTCAGAAGATTCTACGGCTACGATTACCTCTTCAATTTGTTCCTCCTGGATAACGGCTTTGATGTTTTCATATTTGCCAAAATAGGTAATGGGAGTATCTAATAAGATTCTGTCAACTCCATTCGTGCTAACGAAGCCTTTAAAGTTATACCCAGGGTTTGCTCTAAGCGTTTTAATTTCATTATAAATTCCAAGCGCATTTTCATTACCCCCAACTATTAAAGTAGGGAATCCAATTTTACCATAGTGAATTTTTCTTACGGTAGTAGAAGTAATTATTAACCGTGGTATTAATGTACAGATAAAATGAAATCCAAAAAGAGCAATTAATAATTTGTAATAATCTTTGTATTGATTTATTTCATCATCAAGGAGTAATACAAAAAACAAAATTAAGCATCCGATTGCTGATATCATTAGAGTTTGACCGGTTTCCTTCAGTCGGTATTTTCTGAATATCTTTTTGTAACTTCCTATGGATGTGTAAAGAACAATCCAATAAGTAGGGACCATTGCTAATCCATAATAAAAATTATCACTTGTTGTAAATACAGATTGTTCAATGCTTGTTTTACGAAAATAATAAAATGCTATCCAGGCTACCAAGGACATTAAAATGTCTGAAAGGACATACTTTGTTACTTGTAGCTTTCTGTTCATTATTGGTTGTAAATAACTTTAATATTGTCAAAAAAGATTTCAATGCCATCTTCAGCATCTGAATTAAGCACTTGAATATATAGGTCGAAGTCTGTAGCGGCTGGAAAGAAATTCGTTCCATCCGATATATAAACGTATGTTTTATTCCATTGCGAAATACCATTGTCATCATCAGTAGGGTAAAATGTGACTAGCGGCATCTGTTGGTAACTTGGCACTGAATTGTCTTTATGGAGCAATCCGATGTAGAATTCGTGGTTACATTTGTAATCGAACTCTATATAGGCTGGAATGTCTAATTGTTTTGGGAAATTATTAAAATTTAATTCATTTGTTCTCATTTCAGAAGAGAAATTGTCAGCGTCCATAAAGATAGCACCGGAGTTTCCTTCTATAAGGTCTGTGTATGGAGGGTTTGATACAACAATCATGGAGGTATCACTCGTTGAATGATTGAATAATTTTATTCCTGGGTCTTCAAAGTCTTCTACCCAAATACTAAGACCACTTTTATATTGAATGGATGGATTAATTGGGATAATTGAATCTTGAATAAGCTCCATGTTAGCCTCATGTGAAGTGTAAAAAGGGTAGATAACTCGATAGCCAGATGCTCCATTTTTTTTAATCCCTGGATACAAACTTACTTTATGGCTTCCCTTATGGTGTAATGGAATCGTTGCTGGAAGTTCCCACATTCCTGCTAAATTATCATCTACATAAACCCATACATCCGTTATTTTATTGCTACTTGAACCTTGACTTGTAGATGATTGAAAATCAAAACTTTCTACATAAATAAATGAAGGTACTTCCTCAGGCTTATCAATAATTTGACAACTGTTTAGAAGTGCCAAGAGTATTAATATAGGTATAAATACAATTGATTTCATGTACAATAGATTTTGAACGCAAAAGTAAAATTATTATTGTTTAGAGAAGTAATTAAAGGAGTGAATTCCCTCATTTGTAAACGTTAGACGGTTATAAAGGATTATAATTTTTTCATTATTTCATGTGCTGCATGTAAAGCTTTGTAACCAGCATAAATTGAAACTGAAGGTGTTAGGTCATTTTCGATAGCATTTACAAAGGACCTTAATTCATCTTCTATTGCATTGTTGGGTTCAATATCTTCTGAAAGAATATCGATTTGTTTTTTACCTTTTTCACCCAAGTCAATAGTTACGGCGAATGGATCCTCTTCCGTAACATCATGCATTTGAATTACTTCATTTTTCTTTTCTAAAAAGTCTACAGACACATAAGCATCTTGTTGGAAAAATCTCGATTTACGCATGTTTTTCATGGAAATTCTACTAGCAGTTAAGTTAGCAACACAGCCATTGTCGAACTCTATTCTTGCATTCGCAATATCTGGAGTGTCGCTTAAAACGGAAACTCCGCTAGCGTTAATTGATTTAATTTCAGAATCAACTACACTTAGAACAATGTCTAAATCATGAATCATTAAATCTAAAACAACAGAAACATCTGTTCCTCTTGGATTGAACTGAGCTAATCGGTGTGTTTCAATAAACATAGGATTTTGTAAATGTTTAACGCTAGCCATAAATGCGGGGTTAAACCTTTCAACATGTCCAATTTGAACCTTGACTTTCGCTTCCTCCGATAAACTAATTAAGGATTTAGCTTCTTCAAGTGTATTCGTGATAGGTTTTTCGATAAACACATGTTTGAAAGAACGCACAGCAATAGCTGCGCATTCAAAGTGAGCTATTGTTGGTGTTACAATGTCTACTAGGTCACATGCTTCGATTAAACTTTCAATGGAATCAAAAGGTATCATATCCATTTCTTCCTTAACTTTATTTCTAACCTCTTCACTTTGGTCAAAAAATCCAATTAACTCCACAAAATCAGCACTTTGTAAAATTCTGAGATGAATTTTACCTAAGTGTCCAGCGCCAACAACTCCTATTTTCAACATAATAATTATTTATCTGAATCAAAACTAATACTTATGGCAACTAGTATTCAGAAACAATAATGTAATTATCAACACCCTTGTTTTATAAAATGAATGATTATAATTCTTGTTTTTTGAATTAGCGTATTATTTTTGAATTATGAAAGACACGTTAAGAGATCAGGGGAAGAGAAAATTGCTCGTTCAAGAGTTACAGGAGAAGAAAGGGATTAATAATACTAATGTATTAAAGGCAATTGGTAATGTGCCTAGGCACTTGTTTTTTGACAAAGTATTTCATGATAATTTTGCATATAAAGACGTTGCCTTTCCAATAGCAGCAGGCCAAACAATATCCCAACCATTTACAGTTGCTACCCAATCTTCATTACTGAAAATTGAAAAAGGAATGAAGGTTTTAGAGGTTGGTACCGGTTCAGGTTATCAAACGGCTGTATTATTAGAGTTGGGAGCTAAAGTTTATTCTATAGAACGCCAAAGAGAATTATTTCAGTCAGCTAAAGTTAATCTTTCAAAACTGAACTATAGAGCTAATTTGTTTTTTGGAGATGGTTATATTGGGAAAGAAGCTTTTGCTCCATTCGATAGGATAATAGTAACATGCGGAGCTCCGTTTGTTCCAGAAGAACTGACCAAGCAATTAGCTCCTAACGGAATAATGGTAGTTCCTGTTGGTGAAGGAGCTAATCAAACAATGGTTCTTATAGAGAAATCTGAAAATGGAGAAATTATAAAAACAGAACATGGAAGTTTTAGTTTTGTTCCAATGTTAAATGATAAACAATATTAACTTACTTGACTCGTTAAGGGTTTACCACATAAAATATAGCTATGAAACACATCAAATATTTACTAATATTAATTTCTTTTGGAACGTTAAATCAGTCTTTTTCTCAAGACACGATTGGTAAATTAACTTTTGAAACACGTTATCAATTAAGACAAGACAGTGCATATGTGCCTAATCTTAATATTCGCTATTTTTTTAAAGAAAATAGTGCATTGAGAATTGGATTAGCTTATCAATATTCGAGTGTTTTAAGAGAAATAAATGAGGTAGATGGAGATGGTGTTGGAACTGTTGAGAAATTAAACGATATGTTTACGTTTAACATTGGGTATGAAAAACATTTTAGAATAAACAAAGTATCACCTTACTTAGGAGGTGAGTTGCAATTTGGAATAGGGAAAGATGAAGTGTATGGTTCACGAACTGATTCTGTAATATTTATAGCTGATTATAATTATTCAGTAAAAAAACCAATAAGCCAGTTTGGTGTGCATGTTTTTTCTGGCGTTGATTTTTACATATTTGATAATTTGTATATAGGAACAGAGTTAGGAATTTTGTTTTCTAGCATTCATGCCAAGACTGGAGAGTTTAAAATTACGGATGAAAGTTCACTTACTGATGCGGAAATCATAACAAGTATTCCTTCTGTTAAGACCAAGTCATTTGGTGTTGCTAATGTTGGTATGATAAAAGTTGGGTGGAGGTTTTAATCCGTTAGAATGAATTCAACTATAGTTTCTTCAAAATGGTTGAGTGATTAGAAAATTAATAGTCTTTTTTTAATCGGTCCATTTCACGTTTTGCATCTTTATCTTTCATGTCCTCACGCTTATCATGTAATTTCTTTCCTTGTGCAACAGCGATATCTATCTTTGCTTTCCCTTTTTCATTAATAAAAAGCTTGATTGCAACTAATGTAAGACCTTTGTTTTTTAGCTTTTTCTCAATTTTATTAATTTCTGTTCTATTTAATAATAGCTTTCTATCTCTTTTCGGTGAATGATTGTAATGTGTTCCGTTTTCATATTCTTGGATATACATATTTCTAAGAAATATTTCACCTTTTTCATAAACACCATACGATTCCATAATGCTAGCCTTGCCTAAACGGATTGATTTAATTTCTGTACCTGTTAGTTGAATACCAGCAGTGTACTTATCAATAAATTGATATTCAAACTTGGCTTTTTTATTTTTTATGTTAATCGTGTTACTCATGTTACTTGCGTGTAAAAGTAATAAAAGGATTTTTATATAAACGGGTTTGCAGACTGATTGTTTTTGCTTCACAAAGTTCAGTGTTTCAAGTTCTAAATTGTACTAAAAGAAAATTTAGTTTGAACCAAATGGATTACTGGATGTATCTAACTAAAAACAAAAACAAACAGACATGAAAAATTCTATTATTCCCTTTATCCTTTCTTTATTTTTATTCAATGCATCTTATTCTCAAATGGGTGTGACAAGTGCTGAGTTTGATGCTCGGATAATGAGTGCAAGTCCATCAGCATTTGACAATGTGGCTGTAGGTAACTCTTATGAAGTAATAAGTATTGATGTAGATGTGAAAATGAAAGATCAAATTGCTGAAGTTTCGGTAACGCAAAAACTATTGAACTCTACGGATAGAGATTTAGAGATTGAAATATTTTTCCCACTTCCAAATGGTGGAATAGTTCAGAATTTTATGATGATGGTAGATGGTGTTGAGGTACCTGGAGAGTTATTGGAAAAAGACAAAGCAAAGTCAATTTACGAAGGAATAGTTAGAAGAAAACGAGATCCTGCATTAATGGAGTATGTGGGTTATGGTTTATTCAAAACCAGTGTGTTTCCGGTTCCTGTTGGAAAAGAAAGAGATATAACCGTACGATATACCCAAGTATGCGATCGAAAATTGGATATGATTAACTTCTCTTATCCTTTTGGGACACAAAAATTTTCATCTAAACCTTTACGTTCAGTTAAATTTCATGCAAGAATACAGTCTAGTGAGGAAATAAAAAATATATACAGTCCTACGGATGATATATTGGTTAAAAGAGGAAGTGATAAGACTGCTGATATAAGTTATGAGAAAACTTATATCACACCAGAGAATGATTTCAAAATGACTTACTCATTGCAAAGTGGGCCAGTGGGGGCAACAGTATTATCCTATATGCCTGAAGCAGGCAAGGACGGGTACTTTATGTTATTAGCAAGTCCTTCTGTAGCAGAAGATGTTATTAATAAAACCGAAAAGAATATAATTTTTGTCTTAGATAGATCTGGTTCAATGGCTGGAAAAAAGATTGAGCAATCGAAAAAAGCTTTGGAGTTTGTTTTAACTAATTTAAATGAAGGAGATAACTTTAACATTGTTGATTACGATGATAGAGTTGAAATGTATAAGCCTGAAATGCAGCGGTACACAGCAGAAAGCTATAAAGAAGCCATTAATTATGTTGGGGGGATTCGATCAGGAGGAGGAACCAATATAAATGACGCATTGGTAAAATCTATAGCAATGTTTCAAGATGAGAATAGACCGAATTACATATTGTTTTTAACGGATGGATTGGCTTCTTCAGGGATCACAAATGAAATGCAGATTGCTAAAAATGTAGTTGAGGCAAATGGAATAGGGGCAAGGATATTTGCTTTTGGAGTTGGCAATGATGTCAATGCAAGATTGTTGGATAGACTTACTTCTAACAATGGAGGAGTTACTGAATACGTTAAACCGCATGAAGACATAGAAGTTGCTGTCGCTGATTTATATGGAAATATAAGTAGTCCAGTTATGACAGATATACAAGTTAGCTTTAGTAATACAGATGTCAGAAGTATGTATCCAGATAAACTACCAGATTTATTTAAAGGCGGTCAATTAGTTTGGGTAGGAAAATATAACAAAGCAGGAAACAATACTATAACTGTAACGGGTAAAGTAGGAGGAAAGGAGCAGAAGTTTGTTTTTAAAGTTGATTTAGCATCTTCTAAGGACGGTGATACATTTGATTATTTAGAACAAATTTGGGCATCCAGGCGAGTAGGTCACCTTATTGATCAAATTGATTTAAATGGAAGAACCGACGAATTTGTTAATGAATTAGTTAGTTTAAGCAAAGAGTTTGGGATACTTACTCCTTATACGGCTTTTCTTGCTAGAGAAGATGTTATGTTATCTGATAACGCTTCAATTAATAGAGAAAGTGAAAATAATCTACAACAATTGGAAAAGGTGAGTGGTTCTTCAGCCAATAACTTAAGAAGTCAAAAGCAAGGTTTTGCATCAAAAACTAAGATTGCGCCAGCAGGCGAGGAAATGTCTTATGAAGATGCATCTGGAACAATTCAAACGATAAAAACGATTAAGCAAATTGGAACGAAGACATTCTACCTTAGGGATGAAAAATGGGTTGAAGGAACACTCGATGATAGAGAATTACGAGCAGCAATTGAAATTAAGAAGTTTAGCGATGGTTACTTTAAAGTGGCAAAAGGACAAAAAGCAGAATTTAATAAGTATCTAGCTTTTGAAGAGGATATTGTTGTAAGGGTTGATGATAAGGTTTATAGGATAGTGAAGTAAGCTTTAAGACAATAAAGTGTGTTTCATTTTACCATCCACCAAATACAAAAAACAATTGGCCAAATCCTGCAGCCATTCCTAAGAAAGCGCCAATAAGAATTAATTTTAGTTCATCTTCCTGAAAAACAGGTCGTAAAAAATCTACAAACTCTCCGGGTAAAAGAGCTTGCATTTTTGTTCTAAATATTTTTTCAAGCCCCATAGCTTCTTCGGCATACCCAAAAGCCGGTCGGACTGATGTAGGCATGTTTCGAATGGTTTTATCTACAATTATGTTTTTCATTTTCTCATAATTCCTTTTGCCAGAAACAATGGTAATAAGAGGTTTAGATATGCCAACTCCATCATCTATAGCTTTGTTGGCATGACCTGCAATCATGGTCACAAATCTTTCTTTAGTTGGCCCACTAATTATTGCAGCAAATATTCGATCAAAAGTAAATATTTCATTAGCCAACATTTGAGCATATTCTGCAGAAACTTCATTTTGACGGGTAATGAAAAGGCCTTGAAATTTCATTCCCAAAAATTTCTTAGGATGAATTGGCTCGAAAATTAATTTTAATGCTAACCAATTAGTAGCGTAACCAACGATTAATCCAAATAAAGGTAATAACCACCATTGTTGAAAAAAATACCATACAGCCATTTGTATGAGACCAAAAGTAAAACCAAAGTATAGACCAGAGCGTTCAATAAATTTAAATTCATCTTTGCCGCAATTTAAAAAGATGTCATTCATAAGCTGTTTGTCCTGCGTTAGCCTTTTAACAACCATGTCTTTTATATCAAAAACATCTTCAATGTTTTCCTTCACATCTTGCATTATTCCCTTAACTACGTGTGGCATGTCTCTCGAAATACGTGCATAAACGACCTTTTTAGCAGACTCTGGTATCCTTTTCCATACCTCCGGAGATTGATCTACCATTATTTCATCCATTATCTCTTTAGATAATTTATCAAATTCTGGACGCATTTCCTCAGCAATAATTTCAGGGTCAATTTGTGAAAATAATTCCTGAACATCAATTAGTTTAGTTGTCCATAAATCAACTGATATTCCGGACATTTTCTTTGCCTTACTAGGGATAATTCCTTGCCAACCGAAGGGTTTTATTCCAATAAACTCAATTGGGTAAAATGTCATTTTCAAAGCAAGAACATTTGTTCCCCACCCAACAATTGCGCTTGTTAGCGGAATAGAAAGGTAGAGGAATATCTCTTTATATTGTTCGAAAAACTCAAGCATTACTTTACAAAAGTAGCATACTACCGGTAATACGAAAGTTTATTTTAGTATCTTCGAAAAAATAATTCATTTATATGTGTAAGTTTTTATCTATAGTGATTGTTTCGACTTTGTTTTTTTGTGCAACATCTTGTTATAAGGTTCACCATAATTATATCGTAAAAACGGAGTGGTACTTAAATGCTTTGGAATTAGACGGTGGATCTACCAATTTTATGAACGGGATTCTGCCAGATTACGTTGATGGTGGTGGGTACTACAAAATTTACATGTTGGATAATGGTCTTTCAAGAGGTGAATACTATGTTTATGATACGTTGAATTATTTTGTAACGGGTACATGGGATTTATTATCTCCTGATAGTATCTATATTGAGTTAGACGATTACGTTGAAGGAACATTCTTTATTGAATTGGTTGATATGAAAGAAATGATATTAACTACAAATCACAATAATGTGAAGTTTTTTGGAATAGGAGATGTGAAAGCGGTAGTCCGTTGTTCAAAAGGAGAAGCAACTAGTCAAGCTAGTACAACTCCTTAGATATTTATTTTAGGAGGGCATTGTGTGGTGAAAAGCATTAAAACTTCTCGGTAGAACTTATTTTTCAGAATAAACGCTTACTCCCATATTTTTTATATGAGCATTTAGAGTCTTTGAAGTGGAGTGCATACTCCATTAACACAGCTATAGCATTTTAGTTTATCTTTAAATACAGATGATTTAAAGATTGATTTATTTAGGAGCATTCTTACACATTCTTGAATCCCTTCAACAATAGAAGGATGAGGATAGATCATTTCTGCTAATTCCTCAATACCCTTATCCATTTTCATCAATAAAGCCACTGCTTGAATAGCGCTAGAAGCATGTTCTCCGATGGCACGCATTCCTAGTATTTTCATTTCCTTATCATTGGTGACAATTATTTTAAAGAAGCCTTCTGTTTTACGCATGGCAATAGCTCTTGCAATACATGAATAATCAATTTTCACAACTTTTACGTCAATGTTTTTCTCTAAGCATTGTTTTTCATTCATGCCAACAGATGCGACTTCAGGTTGTAAAAACATTATTGTACTAACATTATCGTAAGAAAGAGGTATTTTTTTACCATCGAACATTCTTTCTACCGCATGTCTTCCTTCAAGTTCTGCTATATTATAAAGCGCGAGATGGCCACTTGCATCACCGCAAGCGTATATGTTTGGAACGTTAGTCTGGGTATCGTCATCTCCAATATGAACACCTCTTTTACTCATGGACACCCCTGCATTTTCCATTTCAAGGGAATCTGAATTTAAAACTCTACCAACTGATAGTAATGCTTTCTCGACCCGTATAACTTCTCTCCGTCCATCTGGGTATGAAAGTTCATATTCCACTTCACCATCTTTCTTTTCAAGTCTTTCCAAGGTAGCTCTATGATGAATAATAACACCATTTTTGGCTAAGTTGTTTTCAATCATTCCAGAAATATCATCATCTTCAAATGGAAGTACTTTATCAGCTCTGTCTATTAGGTGAACTTTTGTTTTACCAAAATTCGAAAAAATAGTGGCAAATTCACAACCTATTACCCCAGCACCAACTATAACTAAACTTTTTGGAAAATCGTCAATTTCATGAATACCATCACTTGTCATGATAATTTTTTCATCAACATCTACTCCTTGCAATAAACGTGGCTTACTACCGATTGCTATTATAGTATTTTCGGCATATATCTGTTTGTTTTTACCATTTTCTTTGGAGATTGCTATCACATGATTATCTACAAATGATCCAAGACCTCTTTCATATTTAAAGGTCTTGTTCATAGATTCTGCTTCCAATAATTTTATATGGCAGGAATATTGAAATTTTCTATCAAAAATTGCTTCGTTAACTGTCTTATTGATTTCTTCCCAGGTAACTTCCAGTTTCTTTCTACCAACAGATACAATACTTTCATTAACAGCTTTAACCTTTTGAGAAAGTTCCCATAAAGTTTTAGATGAAAGAGCTCCTTTATAAAGACCAGCCCCACCAGCCTTTTGTTTTTCAATGAGAACAACTCTTTTTCCAAAATCTATTGCACGCATAGCAGCAGCATATCCTGCTGGTCCTGCACCTATTACACATAAATCATATTTTTCCATAAGGCTACGTGCTCATTATTGAGAAGACCAAATTAAAAATTATTTGGTACATAATCGTTTCTTACCCCTTTATTCTTGAAATGAAAGGACAATGACGCACCTGTTACAGGTGATTGATTAAAATAAAATACTTTTGGCTGAACTATAATAGATAAATCATTACTACTGTCAAAATGAAGTAGATTACCCGAAACATTGGCATCTACAATATTTATCAGATATACTCCAAGCACTGCAACAATGGATAAGTCCCTCCATCTGGAATATTGGTCGGTAATGGATTTTAACTGAGAGTCTGAATATCCACTAATGCTATAAAGACTATTTATGTCATTTTGTAAATCAAGTCGTTCATTTCGATAAACCGTATAGGATTTTTGATTTTGAATTACAAAGTAAATACTGGTCCCGATGCCTCCATAAATTAAAGGCAATTTCCACCAAAGCCTAGATTTAAATCCTTCAGGTTTTTTAATATCATTATAGATTTGCCCAAGTCCAGGTATCGCTATAGACATCATAGTAGCTTTTTTTGGAGAATGACTAGAATCAATACTAGTATAAGTACTGTCTTTTTGGCTATGAACTAACATAGAAAAAAGAGTAATAATTGCTATACAAGCAAATCGATTCATTTTTTAACTTACCAATTCGACTTTAACACGATTTATTAGTCTAAAAGGTCTAAAATACGTTTAAGGTGCTCTTCATCATCAAAAGGTATAACGATTTTCCCTTTCCCATTATTGCTCTTTGCTATTTTTATCTTACTATTAAAATGAAATGATAAATCTTCTTGTACTTTCTTCTCAGATAAAGAAAGGGTAGAAGTACTCAATGTTCTTGATGAGACAGATTTAGCAGTCTTTGTTTTTTCTTCAATGCCTCTAACTGAAAGTTTGTTTTCTAAAATGTCTTTATAAGCTGCTAATATTTCTCCTTCTGTTTTAAAGGAAAGAAGCGCCTTAGCGTGTCCCATTGTGATTTTGGCATCTCGTAAACCTGCTTGAACTGCACTTGGAAGATTTAATAAGCGAAGGAAATTTGTAACAGCTGATCTACTTTTTCCAATACGCTCGCTTAATTTTTCTTGCGTAAGATTACATTCATCAATTAATCTCTGGTAACTTAACGAAATTTCAATAGGGTTAAGGTCTTGACGTTGCATATTCTCAACAATAGCCATTTCCAACATTGTTTGATCATTAGCAATTCTAACATAAACAGGTATTTCCTTTAGTCCTGCAATTTGGGAAGCTTTGAACCTTCTTTCTCCGGAGATGATTTGGTATTTGTCATATCCAATTTTACGGACAGTAATGGGTTGAATAATACCATGTTCTTTAATTGAGTTGGTTAGGTCCACCAATGCTTCCTTTTCGAAATGTGTTCGGGGTTGAAAAGGGTTCGCTTCTACTTGGTGTATTAAAATGGATGCAATAGCTCCAGCAGCTGGAAGGTTAATAGAATCAGCACTTCTTGAAGAAGTAATATCTGTGTTTGCATTTTCTAATAATGCACTTAAACCTCTACCTAAAGCTGGTTTTTTAGTGTTCATCTGTAGCAGTTTTTTCCACTTCCATTAACTTAGAAAGAGTGTTTTTTAATAAAATTTCTTTCGCTAAGTTAAGATAGTTAATAGCTCCTTTACTACTTACATCGTGCATTATTATTGTTTCACCATGGCTAGGAGCTTCTCCTAGTGTTGTGTTTCTATGAATTAAAGTGTTAAAAACTAATTGTTGGAAATGCATTTTTACTTCTTCAACAACCTGGTTAGCTAAGCGTAAACGCGTGTCATACATCGTTAGCAAAATTCCTTCAATGTCTAGTTCTGGATTCAGCCTTGTTTGAACAATTTTAATAGTATTTAATAGTTTACCCAACCCTTCTAATGCGAAATATTCACATTGCACAGGTATAATCATAGAATCCGCAGCAGTTAATGCATTTAAAGTAATTAACCCTAAAGACGGAGAGCAATCAATTATAATATAATCATAATCTTCCTTAATACCTGCTATAGAATTTTTCAAGATATACTCTCGTTCAGGAAGGTTTATCAATTCGATTTCTGCTCCAACTAAATCAATGTGGGCAGGAAGTATGTCCAAATTCGGACTGTTTGTTTTACTAATTAATCCAGAAGGGTTTTCACCATTAATCAAGCAATTATAGATACTAGTGCTTACGTTTTGGATACTTATGCCAACTCCTGAAGTAGAATTCGCCTGAGGATCAGCATCTATTATTAATGTTTTTTTATCAAGCACTCCTAAACAGGCTGCAAGGTTAATTGCTGTTGTGGTTTTTCCTACTCCACCTTTTTGATTTGCTATTGCAATAACTTTTCCCATTAACTAAATTGTTATAATATTTGATTAAACATTTATTGTTTGTCCTATTTTTAAATCTATGCAAGCATGTCCGTAAAAAGTAATTTTCATAAAATCGAAAAATATCTATTGTTTCTCAATCATTGTAAAAATAGAAAGGATACTTATAAAATATACCAAAGCTCCAATTGTTTTATACACACTTTTCTGTTTATTGGTTGTCAGTCTATTCGGTTATAAACATTTTTGAATTAGATTTGCGCACTTAACTACAATCAATATCCGATAAACTAAGAGATTGGTAAATAAAAAATGCGGCATTGGATTGTTAATAACTAAACACCTATATGACTACTGTAATTTGCGGAACTAATAGAGAGAATAGTAATAGCTCTATTATTTCAAAGGTATATGAAGAGTTAATTAATAAAGAAGATGAACAAGTAACTGTTCTTTATCTAAAAGATTTGCCTAAAAGTTTTGCGTATGATGAAATTAACGGCGACAAATCAGCTGAATTTAAGTTTGTTATCGAAAATTACATCAAAGCGTCTAATCGTTTTGTTTTTGTCATTCCAGAATATAATGGTGGTTTTCCAGGTGTGTTAAAATCATTTATAGATTCTGTTCCTCCAGAAGAGTTTAGTTACAAGAAAGCAGCTTTAGTAGGTGTCTCATCGGGTCATGCTGGTGCTTTGCGCCCATTAGATCAGTTTACTAATATACTACATTATCTCAAAGTTGAGGTGTTTTCAAATAAACCAAAATTATCTTCTATAGAAGCGTTGTTAGATGAGGATAAAATAAATGATGGGGATGCGTTAAAAAGGTTATCAGAACATGTAAAAACATTTTTAAAATATTAATATGAAGGTCGTAAAATCGAAATTGCTGGAAATGAAAAATATAAATAAAGGAGTAGGTTTAGGGAGTTTGAAATTTGGAATCTATACCACTGATGTAGAAGAGGAATTGGGAAATCCATCTGAAGCTGAAAAAAATGAAGATGAAGGCGAAAATTGGCACTATGATGATTATGACATGTCTATGTCTTTTGATGAGGATTCAAGATTGGTTACAATTGCTGTAAGTGATGAATCATATTTGCTGGAAGGCGTAAGTTTGATTGGGAAAGATGTCGAATTTGTGGAAGAACAAGTTAAAAGTATGAATCTGGGAGAATCATTTCATGAAGAGATATCTGAAGGAGAGGAAGGAGAAATAAGTGTTCTTGGCTTTGAAGATAGTAGTATGAACCTTTGGTTTGAAGATGGAATATTAACGGAAATTCAATTTTGGCCTCTGTTCAAAGATGAGGACACGATAGTTTGGCCAAGATAAGGAAGAAATAGTAAATAAAAATGTTTGAATTAATTATAGGTCGTCAAAGCTGACATCGGTATATCCCTCGCCATTTTTTTCAGGCTTTGATTCTTCACTTTTTTCATTAAAATTTTCACTTTTTAAATCTGGGTATTCTCCAGATTCTTTCAGTTTTGAAATAGCTTCTAGTGCTTCTCTAAAACCTTCTTCGAACTTGTCAAAATCTTCTTTATACAAAAACAATTTATGTTTTTCGAAAAAGAATTTCCCATCATCATTAAACCTTTTTTTACTTTCTGTAATTGTTAAATAAAGGTCTTTTCCCTTTGTAGATTTTACATCAAAAAAATAAGTTCTTTTCCCTGCTCTTACAGATTTTGAAAATATTTCATCTCTGTAATTTCCTTGTTCCTTTCCTTCTTCCATTATTGAATGATATATGAATTGTTCCTAACAAAATTAAACTTATTTGCTTAGCATCAAAAAATAAACAGATATTTATGTGTGATAATTAAGTGTTTAAGCGTTGAATATAGACGACTTGTCGAATCAACATCTTAATTCATTTTTTCCTCAAGCAGTTGTTTTTCAAACGTTGCTGAATAATACCCCTTATTGTTAATGAGTTCAGAATGTGTTCCTTTTTCAGAAATCAACCCTTTATCCAATACAATAATATAATCAGCATTTTTAATGGAAGAAATTCGATGGCTGATAATTATTGATGTCTTGTTGTCCATTATCTCTTTTAAATTAGAGAGGATCTCTTCTTCCGTCTTTGTATCCACTGCTGATAGGCAGTCATCAAAAATTAAAATTTCGGGATTGTTGATTATGGCCCGTGCAATCGAAATACGTTGCTTTTGACCACCGGATAAGGTAATTCCTCGTTCTCCAATAACTGTATCAAAACCTTTCTCGAATTGGATTATGTTATCATAGACTGCAGCTTTTTTTGCCGCAGATTCGACTTCTTGATTATTCGATTCACCTGATTTATTTCCAAAAGCTATATTACTAGCTATAGTATCAGAAAACAGAAAGACTTCTTGTGGAACGTAGCCTATGTTTGTCCGAAGAGATTTTTTTTGAATCCGTTTTACGTTCATCCCATTAATAGAAATTTCTCCAGTATTAACGTCGAATAAGCGGCAAATAAGATTGGCTAGCGTGGATTTTCCTGAACCTGTTTTTCCCGTTATAGCTAAAGTTTTCCCTTTTTCTATTTCAAACGATACATTTTTTAAAGCTTCTGTATTAGTGTTGGAATATGCGAAACAAACATTATTAAACATAATCTTTCCACTCTCGAATTCAACAGAATTTTCCTTGTCAGTAATTTCTGGGTTTTCTTTAAGGAATTCATTCACTCTTTTTTGAGAAGCAGCAGCTCGCTGTATTAAAGATGTTACCCAGCCTATTGATGCAATTGGCCAGGTAAGCATATTAATGTAGAAAATGAATTGTAAAATTTCACCGATACTTAATTCATTATTTATGGATTTTAAGCCTCCGAAATAAACGATAATAACCGTGCTTAATCCAATGAGAGATACTATTACAGGAATAAAAAAGGCGTTTGTTTTAGCTAGGCTTAATGAAGCCGTTTTATAATTTCTACTCTCTTGGTCAAATTCATTTTTAATAAAGTCTTCTCTGTTATAAGCTTTAAGAACTCTAATTCCTGAAAAAGTTTCTTGAACGAAAGTGGATAATTTTGACTGCTGAACTTGTGTTACTTCACTTTTTTTATTGATTAGTGAACTTACCTTATAAACGAGAATCGACATTAGTGGTAATGGAATCAAAACATATAAAGTTAGTTGAGGACTGATTTTTATCATGAATGAAACAACCATAACAATTAATACAACTACATTAATTGTATACATAATAGCAGGCCCAAGATACATTCTAACCTTACCAACATCTTCACTGATTCTATTCATCAGGTCACCCGTGTTATTGCGCTTGTAAAACGACATGCTTAGACCTTGGTATTTATCGTAAATTTCATTTTTTAAATCATATTCAATTAATCGAGACATGATAATTATAGTTTGTCTAGTTAAGAACAGAAAAACTCCATTTAATATAGCATATAACATGAATAGCAATCCAAGGCTAATTGCTATTGATGCAATGTCTTCTGAAGTATGGTGTTTAATGTTATCTAAAACATATTTAATTGAATTAGTAGCGTTTTTTAATATTTCAGGCATCAATACCTTAAAGAGATTGGTCACAATAATGAAAAGGGTGCCTAAAAGTAATCGTCCTTTATATTTGACTAAATATTTATTTAAGTACGATAATTCTTTCATTTAATTCAGCTCTAATTCAATCGTTAAATCCCTTTTTTTAATAGATAAATAATCAAAAAATAGCAACTTAATATTTTAATAAAACAAATGGTTTCTTTCACTTGTTTATGCTATTTTTGTCTTTCCTAAATTTTGAGGAACAAAAGTAATTATTCATAGCGTAATATAAGCAAAATGGAAGTGAAAGATATTTCAGGTGTCATGCCAGCGAATTCCAGTGTATTGTCACAAATGGGAAGCATGGGACATGAACAAGTATTATTTTGCCAGGACAAGGAAGTTGGATTAAAAGCAATAATTGCTGTTCATAATACTGTATGTGGACCATCTTTAGGAGGGACAAGAATGTGGAATTACGCTTCTGATGAGGAAGCTTTACAGGATGTTCTTCGCCTCTCAAGGGGAATGACTTATAAAAATGCAATATCGGGTCTTGATTTAGGAGGTGGAAAAGCGGTAATAATTGGTGATTCGAGAAAGGACAAATCCGAGGCTCTTATGAGAAGATTTGGACAATTTGTGGATTCGCTTGGTGGAAAGTACATTACTGCAGAAGATGTTGGTATTTCTCCGCAAGATATGTCATGGGTTGCTATGGAAACAAAACATGTTGCAGGTTTACCAGGGAAGAGTGGGGATCCATCTCCAGTTACGGCATACGGTGTATATATGGGTATGAAAGCTAGTGCTAAAGTTCAATTTGGATCTGATTCCTTATCAGGAAAGAAAGTTGCTGTGCAAGGTGTAGGTCATGTAGGGGAATATTTAGTAGGATATTTACAAAAGGAAGGAGCTGAAATTTATATTTCTGATATTCACGAAGAAACATTAAATAGAGTTTCAAGAGAATATGGCGCTAGTGTAGTTGGGTTGGATGATATTTATGACATAGACATGGATATTTATGCTCCTTGTGCTTTAGGCGCAACAGTAAATGATGATACTTTGCGGAGGTTGAAATGTTCAATTATAGCTGGAGCTGCCAATAATCAATTGGCGAATGAACTCGTTCACGGAGAGATGGTTATTGAAAAGGGAATGATTTACGCGCCTGATTATTTAATTAATGCTGGTGGGGTAATGAATTGTGCAGGTGAAGTGTATAACATAGATAATGACAAAGTAATGTCAATGGCTGAAAATATTTACAATACAACATTAGCGATTATTTTAAAGTCAAGGGAAGAAGGTATACCATCATATTTGGCTGCTAATAAAATGGCGGAAGAGAGAATAGCTAGCTTGAAAAAGGATAAGAAATAATGTTAAATAGAAGACATTTAAGAATTAAAGTACTACAAGCGTTGTACGCATTTTCATTATCGAAAAATGAAAATGCAGTTGCTGGGGAAAAAGAATTATTACATAGTGTTAGTAAGATGTATGATATGTATATCTACTTTTTATTAATATTCGATGATCTTTCAAATTTTGCTAATCTTCGAATAGAAGAGGCCAAAAGAAAAAGAATCCCAACGAAAGAAAATTTAAATCCAAACATGCGATTTGTTAACAATAAGTTAATAGGACAACTTAGTGTAAATGGTTCTTTGAAAAAGGCATCTGAGAAAGCATCCGCCAACTGGATAGGAGATATAGAGCAGGATATGCTCAAGAAAATGTTCATTTACTTAAGTGAGACGGATATATTTTTAGATTATATGCAGAAAGAGTCTTCTGATTATAAATCGGATAAAAATTTCATCGTTCAGTTATTTAAAAAAGAGATTTGCAATTTCGAATTGCTGCATAATTTCTTTGAAGATAGAAGTATTTACTGGCAAGATGATATGGATCATATCTGTTCAATGGTGCTTAAAACACTAAAGTCATTTGAAGAAGATACGGACGAATTTCACTCAATATCAGATTTGTATAAAGATGATGAAAAAGACTATATCATTCAGTTGTTTCATAAATCAATAAAATTAGAGAGTGAAAATTTAAAAATGATTAATTCTTATACAAAAAATTGGGATTCAGATCGTTTGGCTAAAATGGATATTTTATTAATGAATTTAGCCATTACAGAAGCAAAAGAGTTTTCTTCTATTCCTTTAAAAGTGACATTAAACGAATACATTGAAATTTCTAAATTTTACAGTACACCGAAAAGTAACGGCTTTATTAATGGTGTACTGGATAAAGTGTTTATTGAACTAAAAAATGATGGAGCAATTAATAAGGTTGGTAGAGGTTTAATGGAATAAAAAGCAACAATGAAAGGACTCATAATAATTTTTATATCACTAAGTGTTACTATTGGTTGTCAGATTACCGATAAGAATAAAGATAGGGAAATAACATCTGCTATGTTAGAGAACCCAACTACTATTGAGTTTGAAGATCCTGAGCATGATTTTGGAGAAATATCATTGGGAAGTTCGGTTGAATTTTCATTCAAATTCAAAAACACAGGCGAATCTCCATTAATTATTCAGTCTGTTAAAGCTGCGTGTGGTTGCACTGTGCTAAAGGATTGGCCAAAAGAGGCTATATTGCCCGGAGAATCGGCAGAGATCCCCATCGTTTTTACTGCTAAATATGCAGGAAGTCAGAAAAAATATGTTTCGATAATAGCGAATACGAGACCTTCAATTACAAAAGTTTACTTAATAGGAAAGGCAATAGGCCCCGAATAAATTAAAAATAAAAAAAATGAATAATATTACAATTCTTGATTCTGCGGGGCAAGCTAACCCTTTGAATTTTTACCTAATGATGGGTGCGGTTATTTTTGTTATGTATTGGTTTATGCTCAGACCTCAAAATAAAAAAAGAAAAGCAGCTCTAGCCTATAGAGAAAATATTCAAAAAGGAGATAAAATAGTTACGGTTGGAGGGATTCACGGAAAAGTAGATAGTTTAAAAGATACAACAGTAGTAATTGTTGTTGAAGGAGGTATGAAGATTGAGATGGAGAAAAGTGCTGTTTCAATGGATGCTTCTATGCAAATGACGGAAGAATCTGTTAAACAAGCAACTTAATTTTTCGGGTTTTTAGTTGACATTAGTTATGCTAAAAGTAGGACTTACAGGAGGAATTGGTAGCGGAAAAACTACCGTTGCGGAAATATTTTATTCATTAGGGGTTCCTATTTATAATTCTGATGAAAGAGCTAAATACCTAATGGAGAATGATCCTTCATTAAGAGTGGGTATTATTGAAAACTTCGGGGAAGAATCTTATAGAAGTGAAGGCTTGAATAGATTGTACCTGTCTAAAGAAGTTTTTTCGGATAAGACAAAACTACAAAAGTTAAATAGCTTAGTTCATCCGGTTGTAGGAAATGATTTTGCTATGTGGTGTAAGAATCAATCAGGCCCTTTTGTAGTAAAAGAAGCTGCAATATTAATCGAATCTGGAGCTTATAAAGGATTAGATAAAATAATTATAGTTATAGCTTCTGAAAATACCCGGATGGATCGAGTGATGGATCGAGATGGTGTGAAAGCGAGTGAAGTTAGAGATAGAATAAATAACCAAATCTCCGATTCTGAAAGGCTAAAGTATGCTGATTTCATTATTGATAACGATGGAAGAAAAATGTTGATTTCTCAGGTTAAGAAGATTTTCCTGGCCCTATGTTCTAAATAGGGAAGAACATATAGGAAATGATAATAGCGGCTATAATTCCTGCTAAGTCAGCCATTAACCCCGCTCCTAAGGCATATCTTGTGTTTTTAACACCAATAGAGCCAAAGTAAACAGCCAATACATAAAATGTAGTCTCAGTTGATCCTTGCAATGTAGAAACAAGTCTTCCCACAAAACTATCTGCCCCATGAGTGTGCATGGCTTCAACCATCATGCCTCTAGCACCGCTTCCACTTAATGGTTTCATAAATGCGGTTGGCAATCCTTCTACAAATTCAGTTCTTACAGTAAATAATTCTACAAAACATCTAATCCCTTCTATCAAGAATTCCATTGCTCCTGATGCACGAAAAACTCCAATTGCTACTAGCATCGCAACCAAGTATGGAATTATTTTTATAGCTACAGAAAAGCCGTCTTTTGCTCCTTCAATAAAAGCATCATAAACATTGACTTTTTTCGTCAGGGCTAGAACCATAAATAGGGTTATGATAATCATTAGAATACCATTCCCTGCAATGGAAGAGTATAATCCAATTTGTTCCGGCGCCAAGGAGCTGAAGTACCATATTATTCCAGAAATAGCTGCAGAAATGGAAAGTAAATATATAAATACAGTAGGGTTTAGTAGACTTATTTTTTGCTTAATGGCAACAACAGATAACCCAATCAAAGTTGAAAAATAAGTTGCCAATAATATTGGGATAAATACATCTGCTGGATTCGCTGCACCTTCAGAAGCCCTTAGAGCCATAACGCTAACTGGAATTAGCGTTAAACCTGAAGTATTTAAAACCATAAACATTATTTGAGAATCAGAAGCTTTATCCTTTGTCGGGTTTTCTTCCTGTAATTCACTCATGGCTTTTAATCCTAACGGGGTTGCCGCGTTGTCCAAGCCAAGCATATTTGCAGAGAAATTCATGAGCATTGACCCGTGTGCCGGTGAATTATGTGAAAGTTCAGGGAATAATTTTCTAAACAATGGGCCAAAAATCCAGGCCATTCCTTTTACAGCACCCCCTTGTTCACCAATTTTCATAATGCCCAACCAAAGTGCCATAACACCAATAAGATAAATCGAAATATCGACACTTGTTTCTGCCATGTCAAAAGTACTCTGAACAAGATCATTAAATACGGTAGCATTAGATTCATCAAATAACCATTCCGAGCCAATAGAATCTCTAAAGTAGTAGCCTATAGTTCTTATTGTTGCCACAATAAAAGCAACTAAGAAAAATCCAATCCATATGTAATTTAGAACCATTTACTTTAAACTTAACGCTAAGATGCTACTATTTATAGAGTGAAATGAAATATTAGAAACAAGTTTTGCAGAAGTTTTTCAACAATTGTAATCCACCTCTTTCACTTACCTCTGGATGAAACTGTACACCAAATAGTGGTTTTATTTTGTGTTGCATAGCTTCGTTCTTACATATTTTTGAAGTAGCTAAAAGTTTGAATCCAGAAGGAAGGTTAATTTCTTCAGTATGATCTTCCATCATTTTGTAAGGTTTCCTTATGTAGTTAAAAAGTGTGGAAGATTGCTCTATTATTATTTCTTGCCAGTTTCGATCTTCTTTACAAAGAGATACTTGAGCTCCATGAAGAATACCAAGAAGTTGATGTCCGAAGCAAATACCTAACACCGGTTTTTTATAGGTTTTTAAGAAGCCAAGAGCTTTTAGGTAGGGTTTTGGGTCTGTTTCGGTCAAGAGAATAGGGGCTCCACTAATTATGATTCCACCGAAATTATTTAACTCCCCTATGGTTAGGCTGTTCCATTTCTCGGTTTTAAAGGAAATATTTATTGCTTCTAGCTGCTTCTCAATATCTACAACTTTACTGCTACCACAGTCAATAATTAGAATGGATGATCTCACTTTTTTATCTATTTATATAAAATCAATATCACCAATGCCTTCACGCACAACTACAATATCTCCAGAAGTACAATCCAATACTGTAGACGGAACATTATTTCCAAATCCAGCAGCGATAACTACGTCTACATCATTTTCATGTTTTTCAAATATTGCTGCTGGATCAGTAGTGTAATCTACAATTTCATCCTCATCATGCACAGAAGTAACAGCTAATGGGTTACCTAGTTTCAATACAATTTGTCTGGTTATATTGTTATTAGGAATTCTAATTCCAATTTCTTTCTTTTTATTTCCAAATAATTTTGGAACCTCATTACTAGCGTTTAAAATGAAGGTATAAGGCCCAGGTAAGGCTTTATTTATTGCTTTGTACACTCTTCGTTCCATCGGTTTGGTATAATTGGCAATATTACTCAGATCATAGCAAATCAAAGAGAAATTTGCTTTAGAAAGCTTTTCGCCTTTCAGTCGTGCCAGTTTTTCGAGGCCTTTTTTATTCTTAAGACTGCACCCAAAGCTATAAACTGTGTCCGTAGGGAAAACAACAATACCTCCTTTTTGTAATACTTCTACTATTTTAGAAACCTTACGTTGGTCAGGATTGTTATCAAACAATTCTATAATCATTGTTTATAATTGAAACGCTTAAGAAATAATCCTTCTTAAGCGTTTACTTTTTTATAATCAGCTAAGAAAGTTGCCAATCCACTATCAGTTAATGGGTGTTTTGCTAAAGCAGTAATTGCACTTAATGGCCCAGTCATTACGTCCGCACCAATTTCAGCACATTCAATAATATGCATTGGGTGTCTAACGGATGCCGCTAAAATTTCTGTAGTGTACATATAGTTATCATATATGAGGCGAATTTGAGCAATTAAATCAACTCCACTTGTAGATATGTCATCTAATCTGCCAATAAAAGGAGACACATAGGTTGCGCCAGCTTTAGCAGCTAATAATGCTTGTCCAGCAGAGAATATTAATGTACAGTTTGTTCTGATTCCTTTATCTGAGAAATATTTAATAGCCTTAATTCCTTCAGGAATCATCGGTACTTTTACAACAATATTATCATGTAAATCAGCTAGTTTTTCACCTTCAGCAACCATTCCTTTAAAATCTGTAGAGATAACTTCTGCACTTACGTCTCCATCAACAATATTACAGATGTCTATGTAATGTTGAATAATGTTTTCTTCTCCAGAAATACCTTCCTTTGCCATCAACGATGGGTTAGTAGTTACACCGTCAAGTATTCCTAAGTCCTGTGCTTCCTTTATTTGCTCTAGGTTTGCTGTGTCGATAAAAAATTTCATACTTTTTATTTATTACGTTAAATTCTGTGCAAAAATAAAACGTTTATTGAGGTAGCATTATAAAAGTAATTAACAATCGTTAATTTTTATTGAGATTTAATTTATATACAATACCAGAGCAGATGCAAATACTTTGTTTAACTGGGCAGTTGAATGCATTATTTTTACATTCTTCTTTCCAGGTAAAATTTAAATTGTTCACTTTTATAAATTCATATTTACCAAGTATTTTTCCTAGATTGACGATACCATTATATTCCCAAGCTATTGTATAAATCGATGAGAATTCTCTTTCCAATATAGAAATTGCTTTCTGTACCAAATGGCTTCCATAACCTTTTCTTTGGAAGGAAGTAGCTACGCAAACCGAATCAATATGACCTACACTTTCATTTAGGTTTAGACCATACATTTTGTTACTGTATTCCGGATAGGTGACACTAATAATTAGAAATCCAACAACTTTGGTTTCTTCCATGACAACAATCCCTTGCTTTTGTTGAATAGTTTTTTCAAAATAAACTTTATCGTGATAATTTACTCCAAATAAGTCATTTGATATTGAAATACAAGCATCTAGATGTTTTGTCGATAAAGTTTCTATAATACCCATAATATCTACTTCTCGATTTTTCGAATCAACCAAATATACCAAACAATAGCGATAAAGTAGAAGATAGCTGTGTAAGAAAATATATACATGAATGGAAGATTGAGAGCGCTCAAGTAAGCGAATAACAACCCACTTATTACAAAGCTACCATTCCAAATTAAAGCAAATAACGCACTGACAATCTCATGGTTTTTCTCTCCGACATATTTCATTATAATGTCTGTGGTCATAGGTTGTGCTATATTCATTAATGGCTGTCTGATAACAAAAAAGAAAATAGCAAAATAGAAGATATATGGTATTGAACTATAACTTTCAAAAACACCTAATATTAATAAAGCTAATACAGCTAAGGTTTGCGTGATTGGAATGGCTTTTTTGTATCCAAATTTACTTTTGACATAAGGAGATTGTAAAATCATTAAGAAAACGAAACAATGCGTTACAAAACCAAGAGCAGCATAATTACCAAAACTCATGTTAAATGTTTGCTCAAAGTATATGTTCATAAAAGGAATGCTCATTCCTGCCCCAATTGCGATAAGGAAAGTAGGGAAGAGGCCCTGAAAAATTAGGCTCCAGTCATAATTTTTTAATTTAAGGTTATTGTTGGTGTGGTCAATATTTCCTAGCTTTTCGTTAGGGTCAACTTTATGTAAAAAGTAAAGGGAAAAATAGCTAAATATTGCAATGAAAATAATACAGTTTTGAGATGTGAAAATAGTTGGAAATATATTACTTAAGGTGAAGATAAATATCCCTCCCAGTACATTCCCAAAGCTCCATGTAGAATACGATAATGTTATTCCTTCAGTGATTTGGTCTTTGGGACAATGGCGTAATATAAATGGAAGTTTACAAATTTGTGAGAAACTAAAAGAAAGTCCCCATAAAAAGAAGGTAAGAATAATTAACCATTCAATATTTTCATGAATAGCATACACCATAAGTAATGTGATTATGGGTAATGTGAAGGTACTAATTTTAAAAAATGGGAGTAGTTTTTTTCCTTTTATCCACAGCCCAAAAGGGAATGAGAAAAAAAGCACACTGGTAAACCTAAATACAAAATAAAAAGCCTTTTCTGAATTTGAATAACCTAATTCTCCCATATATAGGAATAGAATGAGCATTAAACTTCCATTGATTAGTTGTAAAAAAGATTCAGATATAATTAAGTTTAAAGAGTTCTTTTCTAGGGTTCGATATCTTTTAAAGGTGAAGATCAATTTATTTCCTTATCCAAGTAATTAAGGATGTCGTTTAATTTATTTGGTTCAAACCAATTAGTAGTCCGATCTTTTTTGAACCATGTTAACTGTCTTTTAGCAAAATTCCGAGTGTGTTGTTTAATGAGGTCTACCGCCTCTTCTAAGGTTTGCTCATCGTCTAAATAAGCAAAGAGTTCTTTGTATCCAACTGTATTTAATGCATTTAAATCTTTATTTTTTTCTAATGATATAACTTCATCCAGTAAACCTTCTTCCATCATCAAGTCAACACGTTGGTTAATTCTATTGTAAACAACTTCTCTATCCGCGTTCAAGCCAATTTTAATAATGTTAAAGTCACGTTTTTTAACAGTGTTTTTTCGAAAGGATGAATACGTTTTTCCAGTTATTCTGCATACTTCAATTGCTCGTACTAACCGCTGTGGGTTTTTAGTGTTCATCCTTGCATAGTGCTCGGGGTCTTTTTCTTTTAATTCTTCTCGAAGTGGTTTGGGCCCAAAGTCTTCCAGTTCTTTATTTAATTGTTCTCTTACTTCCAAATCAAATGGAATATCATCAATACCATCGCAAACAGCATTTACATATAAGCCAGAACCACCAACAAGGATAGCCACATCATTCGTTTTGTGTAATTCTTTCAATTTTGCAATCGCTTCAATTTCAAAAGTACCGGCTGAATATTTTTGGTCAATTGATTTGTTACTTATAAAATGATGCGGTGCTTCTGCTAATTCAGTTGTTGTAGGTTTAGCAGTTCCAATAGCCATTTCTTTAAAAAACTGACGACTGTCTGCTGAAATTATGTCGCACTTGAAATGTTTTGCTATAGCAATAGATAGACTGGTTTTACCAATGGCCGTTGGACCAACTATTACGATTAAATTTTTCATTGTTACAAAGAAATGAAAAGGAATTGAACTCTCCTTAGAACTTAATCTTTTTAATTACGATTTGCTTTTCCGTTTTAACTAGAACAGGTGAAATTAGTAGGAGTTAATATCTAGATTATAAAAGTTAATAAATATTGGATTGAAAAAAGTTGAAATGAAAGGTAACTTTTTATCTTTACGCGATGCAAGAAATGATATTGATATTGGATTTCGGTTCGCAGTACACGCAGTTGATAGCCAGAAGAGTGAGAGAGTTAAATGTCTATTGTGAAATACACCCTTACGATAATATACCTGAGATTGAAAACAATATCAAGGGTGTTATTCTTTCAGGAAGTCCCTATTCGGTCCATGATCCGGAAGCTCCAAACCCAGACTTATCGAATTATCGTGGGAAATTTCCTTTGTTAGGAGTTTGTTATGGAGCACAATTTCTTGTTAAAAGCAATGGAGGTTCAGTTGTTCCTTCGGATATTAGAGAATATGGTAGAGCCAACCTTTCTTTTGTAGATAATGGACACGAATTAATGAAAGATGTGAGTAACCTATCTCAAGTTTGGATGAGTCATGGGGATACGATAAAGAATATTCCAGAATCATTTCAAGTAATTGCTAGTACAGAAGATGTCGAGATGGCGGGATATCACATAAAAGGAGAAGAAACTTACGGGATACAATTCCATCCAGAGGTTTATCACTCAACAGGTGGTCCGCAATTATTAAAGAATTTTGTAGTTGAAATTTGTAAATGTGCACAATCTTGGACTCCCGATTCATTTGCGGAGAAAACGGTGCAAGAATTAAAAGAGAAATTAGGAAATGACAAAGTAGTACTAGGTTTGTCTGGTGGTGTTGATTCTTCAGTTGCTGCTGTTCTATTACAAAAAGCGATTGGAGATAATCTACATTGTGTTTTTGTTGATAATGGATTATTAAGAAAAGATGAATTTGAAAGTGTTCTTGATAGTTATATATCCATGGGTCTTAATATTACTGGAGTCGATGCCAAGGAAAAGTTCTATTCTGAGTTAGCTGGAGTTTCTGACCCTGAATTGAAAAGAAAAGCGATTGGAAAAGTGTTTATCGATGTTTTCGATGAAGAATCGAATAAGTTAGACAATGTAAAATGGTTAGGTCAAGGAACTATATATCCAGATGTAATTGAATCCATATCAGTTAATGGTGGTGCTTCTCAAACAATTAAATCTCACCATAATGTAGGTGGTTTACCTGATTATATGAAATTAAATATAGTTGAACCACTTAGGTCTTTATTTAAGGATGAGGTAAGAAGAGTTGGTAAATCTTTGGGGATTTCACCTAATATTTTAAATCGCCATCCTTTTCCGGGTCCTGGTTTAGGAATTCGGATTTTAGGAGATGTGACTGAAGAAAAGGTACGCATTTTGCAAGAAGTGGATCATATTTTTATTGAAGGTTTGAAAACAAATGGATTATATGATGATGTTTGGCAAGCAGGAGTAATGTTATTGCCTGTACAAAGTGTTGGAGTAATGGGAGATGAAAGGACTTACGAAAATGCAGTAGCCTTGAGAGCTGTTTCCTCGACAGATGGTATGACAGCAGATTGGTGTCATTTACCTTATGATTTTTTAGCAAAAGTATCAAACGATATTATCAATAAAGTAAAAGGAATAAATAGAGTGACTTATGACATTAGTTCTAAACCGCCTGCTACTATAGAATGGGAATAGATCATTTTAAAATGACAAATATGTTAAACAGAGTAATATTAATTTTGGTCGGAGTACTTTTTTCTATTGGCTTTTTAGCTCAACCTGGAGAAGTTCCGGTAGAAACAAAAGATGGCAACAAGGTTTATGTTCATACTGTGACTAAGTCTCAAACAGCATATGGTATAAGTCGTCTATATAACATTACTTTAAATGAACTATATGAATCTAATCCTGAAGCTCAGCAGGGGCTAAGTATTGGTCAGAAATTATATTTCCCAGTTAAAGGAGAGGTTTTACAGAAGGAACCTGTATCAATCGATACTGTAAGTGATAAAAACATAATAATGCATACTGTGGAAAATGGTGAAACATTGTATTCTATTGCCCGAAAATATGGAGTACCTGCAAAAGACGTTATTGCAGCGAACTCAAATGGAACTTTAGCATTAGGTTCTATAGTAAAAGTCCCTTTAAAGAATGTTGTTAAGGATGATATAATTATACCAATAGTTAAAAATCCAATTAACCCAACTGCCAATCCAGGTGATAGCATTGTACTACATAAGGTGAAGAAAAATGAAACATTGTTTAGTCTTTCTAAGCAATATAATGTTTCAATTGAGGAAATTACTGTTGCGAATGATGGATTATTGGATGGTCTGAATAAGGGAATGAAATTGAGAATTCCTCTTAAGAAAAAAGGAATAAATAGGGTAGATGATATTGTGCGAGATACATCAACTGGTACTTCATTTGATTCCTTAAATGTGAATGCTAATTTAGTACAAGAAGTTTATGATATAGCAGTTATGATTCCTTTCTTTTTTGATGAAAATAGCGAAAGGATAGCGAAATGTCCACCGATAGGAGACTGTCCAATTTATTCACATACATTGAATGCATTAGATTTTCACCATGGGGTTATGATGGCAATTGATTCTCTTAAAAATGCGGGTTTAAACGTAAGTGTTCGTGTGTATGACACAAAGCATGATACTTCTGTAGTTAGAGGAGTGTTAAGCAAGGCTGAGTTTTCTGAAATGGATTTAATAATAGGGCCATTTTATGCCAATCAAATTAAATTGGTAAGAGAGTTCGCTAAAACAAATAGCATTCAACTCATTTGTCCAGTACCGGTATCAAATAAGGCATTATTTAATAATCCTTTTGTAACGAAGATGACAGCATCTACACCGACACAAATTAAGTTTATGGCGCAAGAGATAGCTAGAAAATACCACGATCAGAATGTTATTGTTGTTCGAAATCAAAAAAATGATAAGGACGAATATTATTATAGGACATTCAAAAATGCGTTTGCAGAGGAAATAAAGAAATATCCAAACCGTTATTTGGACTCAGCTAAAGAAACGTATATAAACTCTAAAGGAAGTAGGCTTTCCACTGTTGAATCTAAAATGGTTTTAGATAAGAATAATCTAATTGTTGTTCCTTCTCAAAGCGTTGGTCATGTTAGTAATTTCTTTACAAAGTTAAGTTCTACAACTAATTCCAATCCTTATAGGACCTACTCTTTGCAGGTTTTCGGTTTAGAAGATTGGAGTGAATTTCCTACGATTGACGAAAAGTATAAGAATAAGTTCAAGTTAAGTCTTGTAACAAGTAGTTACGTAGAATACGAAGATCCTAAGGTTTTGGATTTTATTAGTAAGTATAGAAATAAGTTCTCTACAGATCCTAGTGACTTTTCATTTATCGGGTTTGATGCTGCTTTTATTAACCTTAAAGGGATTTTACTTTATGGTACAAGCTTTTCAAATCACTACCAACATTTAATTAATACAGGATTTAACACGAATTCATTATTTGAAAAAGTTGATCCAAAAGGCGGTTATGAAAACAAGAATGTCTTCATGATTCGGTATGAAGATTATACTGTGATTAAGGAGTAATCCACAATTCCTTCAACTTATATACATTTTTCATCATTCTCAATTGTATAGTTTAAATTTGAGTACAATCAATCGTGTATTTAGATGAAACTCTGTATTGCCGAGAAACCAAGTGTAGCTAAAGACATTGCAAAAGTGTTGGGTGCAACTACCATGAAAAATGGTTATTGGGAGGGTAATGGTTATTGGGTGTCATGGACTTTTGGACACCTCTGCACATTAAAGGAGCCTGCAGATTATACAGAAAAATGGAAATGGTGGGATTTGGAAACACTTCCTATGCTTCCCTCTAAATTTGGAATTAAACTCATTCAGAATTCTGGAGTAGAAAAACAATTCAATGCAATTGCTGATTTAGTTGCTAAATGCGATGAGGTTATAAACTGCGGTGATGCTGGTCAAGAGGGGGAGTTAATTCAAAGATGGGTATTAGCTAAGGCTAAGTTAAATAAGCCTTTAAAACGGTTGTGGATATCGTCTTTGACAGAAGAAGCTATTAAAGAAGGTTTTGAAAAGCTGGAAGATGGGACCAAATATGATAACCTTTATGCTGCCGGAGCTGCTCGAGCTATAGGTGATTGGATGTTAGGGATGAACGCCACAAGGTTGTTTACTCTGCGGTTTGCAGAAAAGAAACAAGTGCTTTCAATAGGCAGGGTTCAAACACCAACATTGGCTCTAATTGTAGAGCGTCAAAATCTAATTGATAATTTTGTTTCAGAGACTTACTATGAACTAAAAACAACCTATCGAGATGTCGTTTTTTCTAGTACTAAAGGGAAATTTAATTCCAAAGAAGAAGGTGAGGGGATATTGAAAGAAATTGATACAGAAGAATTCGAAATAGAATCTTTTGCTCAAAAAGAAGGGAAGGAGCAACCACCGCGATTATTTGATTTAACTTCTTTACAAGTAGATTGTAACAGGAAATTTGGATTTTCTGCTGAAGAAACATTGAACCTAATTCAAAACCTTTACGAACAAAAATTAACGACTTACCCAAGGGTTGATACAACCTATTTATCTGAGGATATTTATCCAAAAGTTCCGGGTATATTGGATAAGTTACAATTTTATAAGCGATTTACAGATAAGTTAAAAGGGAAGAAAATCAGAAAATCTAAAAAAGTATTTGATGATAAGAAAGTAACCGATCACCATGCTATTATACCTACAGGTGTAGCTCCAAGCGGAATTTCTGCACAGCATCAAAAGGTGTATGATATGATTACCAAACGTTTTATATCGGTGTTCTATCCAGATTGTAAGGTGAGTAATTCCACTGTTTTGGGGTTTGTAAAAGAAGTCAAATTTAAAGCTACAGGTAAACAGATTCTTGAAATGGGTTGGAGAGAAGTATATGCAGATATCTCTCCAGAAGAACAATCGAACGAACCTCAGAAAGAGGAGCAGGTAATGCCGGTATTTGTAAAAGGAGAAAAAGGCCCTCACACTCCAGATTTTCAAGAGAAGCATACTAAGCCCCCAAGTTATTATTCTGAGGCTACATTGCTGCGTGCTATGGAATCTGCAGGGAAACAAGTAGACGATGACGAGTTACGTGATATTATGAAGGAGAATGGTATTGGGAGACCCTCTACCAGAGCCAATATTATCGAAACGCTTTTCAAAAGAAATTATATCGCTCGTCAAAAAAAGAGAATCATTGCTACTCAGACTGGTCAGCACCTGATTTCCTTAATTGAAAATGATATTCTAAAATCCGCTGAACTTACGGGGCAATGGGAAAAGAAAATTAGAGATATAGAAAGAGGAGAGTACGCCGTTGAAAAGTTTAAAGCAGAGCTTTTTGATATGGTAAATGAGTTAGTGCATCAAGTGAAACATCAAAAATCAGAACCTAAGAAAATAGGGTGCCCAAAGTGTAGTAAAGGACATATGATTAGAGGTAGGTCTGCTTGGGGGTGTTCTGATTGGGAAAGTGGGTGTAAGTTCACGCTCCCATTTAAATTTAAAGAAATTACCTTTTCCGATAAAGACATGAAGTCATTAATTGAAGATGGTGTGTCTCATTATCGTTTCAAACGTATATTGAATAAGAAAGAGGAACTGGCAAAAGTAACTTTGAATAAGAAGTTGAAGTTAGAGTGGTAGAATTAAATTAACAACTCTTGTACAATCCAACCTTTAATCTAGCGTTATTTGCACCAATGAGTCGAACACTTTTCATCTTATTTATTTTAATTTCAAGTATAGGAGTTTCTCAAAACGATTCAATATTTCATGTTATTGATGTTCGTGTAGAAGGTAACCAACGAACGCATGAGGATGCTGTAATAATACGTTCTCGGTTAAAGATTGACAGCTGGATAAGTGTTCCTGGAACACAAACAATTCATGCAATGAAGGCATTGTGGCAAACTGGGGATTATAAATCAGTGGAGATTGACCGGGTTAATGTACCAAAGGGAATAGAATTAATTATTAAAGTCGAAGAGTATTTTAAACTTGGAAGCATTCGTTATTCAGGGTTGACAAAAAGTGAACAACGGAGAATGGCTGAGAATTTGTCTATAAAAAAGAGAATCGTTTATAATCCACAATCATTAAAAGTGATTGAAAGTCAATTAAATAATTACCTAAATAGTAAAGGTTATATTGAAAACAAGTATTCTTTAGATTCTGTTATAACCAATAATGGATCTGTTTCACTTGTGTATAAAGTAATAAAAGGACAGCGGTTTAGAGTAGATAATATTGAATATACAAACACAGAATATATATCTAATAGACAATTTAATAAGGCCTTAAATAAAATTCGACCTTCCATATTTATATGGCCCGGTAGTTTATACGAAGATAATGGTGACAATGAGATTGAAAATATCGAAAATATTGCCAAAACAAACGGTTATCCATATGCAGAAATTGATTCATTAAAGCTTGAGTTCGATAAGCAAAAAGTAAATTTATCCTATTCTTTTAATGAATCAACACGCTACAAATTCGGTAATTTTAAATGGGTAGGCAATGATTCCATTCATGATACGGTGTTAAATAAATTGGCAGAAAAATTTAAAGGGACTATTTATAATATTGATTTAATAGATGAATTGCTTTATTTTTCAAATAGTTACAATGATGTAAGCTCTTTATATTATGAAAAGGGATATGCATCAATGCGGTTATATCATCAATTAGTACCCAATGAGGAAACAGGTATTATTGATATTGATATCCATATAGAAGAAGGGAAGATTATGCGTTTTGGAAACATCTCTTTTTCTGGCAACATCCGAACAAAGGAATTTGTTTTGTTACGTGAAGTACTAACTGTACCTGGAGAAAGGTTTACGCGCTCTCAAATAATTCTATCCCAACAAAAACTCTCACAGTTAGATTATTTTAAAAATGCTGAAATGGATGTCAAAATGAATACTGACACAGCAACTAAAACTGTCGCCATAGAATATGTAGTTAAGGAGAAGATAAGCGATAAGTTATACATTAGCGGAGGGTATGGTGCGAGGTTAGTTGGTACCGTTGGTTTTGATTTTAAAAATTTTTCTGGAAATGATTTGTTTAAAAAAGGAACTCGATGGAATCCGCTTCCCGCTGGAGGAGGACAGCATTTGTCATTAAAAGGTCAAACTGATGGGGTTGGCTATTATGGAGGTTCATTCAATATCTATGAACCTTGGTTAAGAGGAAAACCAATAGGTTTAACTTTTAATACAAGTTTTGCATCAATTAATGACAGTTTGGGTAACTTAGGGATATTCAATATACAGTCTACGCTTTCTCATAAACCATTTAAGAATGACCTATTTACTTATTTTAATTATTCTTTAGGCTATAGAACTTATAACGCAGATAATTTTGACGTTTTTGGAGAAACTTCAGGGAAGTTCAACGCAGTGACTTTGCAAGCTGGGATGCTTAAAAATACAACTTCGGGTGGTGTGTTCCCCACAAGCGGGAATAGAATCGAAACATCTATTATATCAAGTTTGCCGCCTTATTCACGATATACTGAAACAGAGGCGTTAAGCTTATCTACCGAAGAAAAGTTTAAGTGGTTTGAGTATTATAAGTTTAAATTCTCGTTGAAACATTATCAGAGTTTAAACCCCGGTAAAAAGATAGTGTTGGCATCAAAATTCGGAATAGGATATTTGGGGCATTTTAATAAAGAAGTTGGAACTGTTCCATTTGGGCGTTACTTTATGGGGGGAACTGGGATAACGAATTTCGATGTTTCTGCAAATGAATATATAGGATTACGTGGTTACGAATCCGATGATATATCTACTGCCATAGGTGATCCTCTCGCAATTAAGTTATCTTTTGAATTGCAAAAAAAAGTAATTGAGACAGATCAATTTATGCTTTCAACACATTTGTTCGGGGAATTTGGGAATACTTACCAATCTTTAATGGATTTAGATCCATATAGTTTAAAATCATCGATTGGGTTTGGAGCGAAAGTATATGCACCAATTATTGGTGTAATAGGAATTGATGTCGGGTGGGGCTTAAATAAAACTGATTTTAACTGGAAAACACCAGCTGTTCAATTTACAATTGGAATGGATATAGGTGATTTTTAACTTGTTTATTTAGCTGACTTATCAAATGAAGTAAAGACTGTTTCAGATAGCTCTTCAAACACTGTAATATCTGTAAGTGTATCGGTACTTCTTACATTAGCTAATTCAATGTTCCCATACTGTAAGTAATTATCCCAAGAAGTGCTAAATGCAGGCTCTTTCATTGTCGGAATTGGGAAGAAGTCCCATTGTCTTACTTTATAATCGTATGGGTCTACATAAATAATGTATTTATTATCTGGCGTCTCTCCAACACCACTAAAGGTTAATTCCAATGCATAGGCATATTCATTGTTGAGCATTAATCTTTTTTGTTTAGATTTTAAGGTTACTCCACCATCTTTTAGTTTAAATGGCATAAACATCCAATAAGAATCATTGGTCCACATTTCTTTACCTAATTCAAGGTATTTATCAAGAGAATCTGCTTTAGTAGGTTCTGCATCTCCTAATTTAACTTTTCCCTCAAGTGTATTGATATTCATAAGAATAATAGCATCCGAGCTTGGGATTTCAATTCTAATATCGCCTGTTTCCTTGTTCCAGTAGTGTAAACGTTTTCCGAAAAAATTCCACTTTAGATATTTTGAATTATCCCAATTTTCTCTTCCCCCCATAGATTTCATTACTTTATTAGCAATTTCAATGGCTTTTTCATCGGAATGCAATAAATCAAAATCTACATGAGCAGGGTTCACTTCATTTTTAACATTGTTTTCACTTTTCGCGACCTCTTTTTCTCCGCAAGATGAAAAGAGGATACCTGCAAATACAAAAATGAATAATAATGACTTGTTCATAGGAGTTTATAATTTAGTCAAAAATAAAACTTTGAGTTGATTTATGATAATTTTAGATAAGAAAACTGAAGATTTAGATATCGTAAGTAACTCTTAGGAATTCAAACTATGTAATAAGTGTCATTATTAAGGGTAATATTTTCCGAAGGTGACTTTAAATCATGCAGATAATTGCCATTTACGACAAATTGTCACAATTTTTTGGGTGGCACATCATTTGACTAAGCGAGCATAAATAAATTAAATAATTGAAAATGGAAAAAGGAACAATTAATATACAAACGGAAAATATCTTTCCGATTATTAAAAAATTCTTATACTCTGATACGGAGATATTTGTTAGAGAACTTGTGTCTAATGCGGTTGATGCATGTCAAAAATTAAAGACAATGTCTGCTGCTGGAGAGGTAAAAGGAGATATAGGAGAATTGCAGGTAGAAGTTATTTTAGACAGTAAATCTAAAACGATTACCATTAAGGATAATGGAATCGGTATGACAGCTGAGGAAGTAAATAAATACATAAACGAGATTGCATTTTCTGGTGCAACGGAGTTCGTAGAGAAATACAAGGACAAAGATGCCAATTCTATTATTGGGCATTTTGGATTAGGGTTTTACTCTTCTTTCATGGTTTCTGATAAGGTCCAGATTAAAACATTATCTCATAAAAAAGCGGCACAAGCTGTACAATGGGAATCTGATGGGAGTCCTGAATACACAATCTCTGAAATCGATAAAAAAGATAGAGGAACTGAAATTGTTTTGCATATTTCAAAAGACTCAAAAGAATATTTAGAGGATGCTAGAATTAAAACTGTTTTAAATAAGTATTGTAAGTTCTTGCCAATCAATGTTATTTATGGAGAGAAATCTGAATTTATTGAAGACCCTAAAGGGGAGAAGGATGAAGAAGGAAATGCGAAGAAAATTGAAAAGAAAATCCCGAATGTTTTAAACAATACAGCTCCAGCTTGGATAAAAAAACCAGCTGAGTTAAAAGCTGAAGATTACAAAGGGTTTTATAGCGAATTATATCCTTTTTCTGAGGAACCAATGTTTCATATTCACTTAAACGTTGATTATCCATTTAATTTAACGGGAATTTTATATTTCCCTAAATTAAGGAATCAAGTAGAGGTGCAGAAAAACAAGATTCAATTATACAGCAACCAAGTTTTTATAACCGATTCTGTTGAGAATATAGTGCCGGAGTTCTTAACACTTTTACATGGGGTTATTGATTCGCCGGATATTCCGTTAAATGTTTCACGCTCTTATTTGCAAAGTGATAGTAATGTTAAAAAGATATCGAACCACATTTCAAAAAAGGTTGCTGATAAATTAGGTTCAATGTTTAAGAAGGACCGTAAAGATTTTGAATCTAAATGGAGCGATATTGAAGTATTTATCCAATATGGAATGCTTACTGACGATAAGTTTGGTGAAAGAGCAGAGAAATTTACACTTTTAAAGACTACTGATGATGAGTTTTTCACTTTTGAAGAGTACAAAGAAAAAGTAAAAGATGCGCAAACTGACAAGGATAGCAAACTGGTTTATCTTTACTCTCATAATGCAGAAGAACATCATTCACTGATTGAAGTTGCCAAGTCAAAAGGTTACAATGTTTTACTGCTAGATGGTCCATTGTCAAGCCATTATATTCAGAAACTTGAAGAAAAACAAGGTGTTTCTTTAGCTCGTTTGGATGCTGACACTATCGATAAATTAATTAACAAAGAAGAAGCTCAGCCTTCAAAATTGTCTAAGGAAGAAGAAGATAAAGTAAAGCCTGTTTTTGAAAGTAATGTCAGTAAGGAAAAGTTCACCGTTCAGTTCGAAAGTATGAGTGAAACTGAACAGCCTGTTGTTATTACGCAAAGTGAATTTATGCGAAGAATGAAAGAACAGCAGGCTATGGGTGGAGGAGGAATGCAGATGATGGGAGCATTCCCTGAAATGTATAACCTAGTTGTTAACAGTAATCATCCGCTCACATCTAAAATACTTAGCGAAAAAAATAAAGGTAAGAAAGAGAAATTAGCGAAACAAGCTGTTGATTTAGCTTTACTTTCTAACGGAATGTTAAAGGGTAAAGATTTGGCAGAGTTTATTAGCCGTAGTGTTGAGATGATTGATTAAGTGTTTAAATTTTATTTTGATTGCAGAGGAGAAATCGGATTTCTCCTCTGTTGGTCGAAATGATATGCGGATGGATATCTTGTTAAGTCTTAAAAGAAGGACTTAACTATACTTTTGAAATAACCATTTTGTTCCCCTGGAGGTTAAACTCCCAGTTTTGGTCAAACATTTGGTCTAAGTAACGATTATATAGGTTTAGCCTTTTAGCCGGGAATTCATCATGCTCAGTAGCAGTTGGTTCACCGACAAATTCATAAATCTTTACGTTTGGATGCTGTTCCATATAGGCTTTTACAATAACAACAATTGTTGTCATTACTCTATAAGCTTCTCCTTTATTGGTAAGCGAATATTCTTCACCTTCAAACTCATCATTGAGAACTCCAAAGGCAATGCTAGTATGTAATAAGTTGTTTTTTTTGCGCGCAAAACGAACCTCGTATTCAATTTCAGATTGGGTTTCGAATTTATATGTGCTACCTGATTTTATTACAGGGAATTCTATTTCGTAAGGAAAAACAGCCATTAATGGTCTAAAAGTAAAGATAAAATATGATAAATTTACAGTCAGAATAAAAAATCTATTTAGAATAATTTGATATAATAAAATGGGAGGATTAATAGGAGGATTAATAGGGTTTTTATTAACTAGAAGAATATGGGGAGCTATTCTTGGTTATATGATTGGCTCTGCTTTTACAAATGTGAAAACTTTTCGAAATGGTGAAGGATCTCGAAGAAGCTTTGCTGGCGGATTTGGGAGTATGGGCGGCGGACATAACCAAGGATATTATCGACAACAGATCAATCAAAATGATTTTGCTACGGCATTATTGGTGCTGTCTGGTGCAGTAATGAAAGCGGATGGAAAAGTATTAAAATCCGAGTTGGATTATGTAAAGGCTTTTTTAAACCAACAATTTTCACCGCAATTTGCAAATGAACAGATACGTAATTTTAAAGATATATTAAAAAAGGACTTTAATCTAAGTCAGGTTTGCGGAGATATAGTAGGTGTTATGCCGCATCAACAACGTTCTGTTCTAGTTCAATATTTATTTGGTATAGCCAAAGCAGATGGCCATGTTTCTGAATCTGAAGTCAAAGTGATTCAACAAATTGCGGCTTATTTGCGTATTTCTTCAATGGAGTTTGAACAACTGAAGGCAATGTTTTACAAAAGTACTTCAAACGCATATAGAGCTCTTGGTGTCGAGAAAAACGTTACTGATGCAGAGGTGAAGAAAGCATATAGAAAAATGGCAGTGCTCCACCATCCAGATAAATATGAGCAAATGGGAGAGGAGCATCAGAAAGCGGCTAAAGAAAAATTTCAAAAAATTCAAGAAGCCTACGAAACAATAAAAAAAGAAAGAGGATTTAGTTAATGTACAAAAATGATAGAAAATTACTTTTAAGGGGTGCGTTAGTTCCGTTTTCCATTCTTTCTTTGATGTGGATTATACACGCTTTTAATTTATATTATCAATTGCATTTATTTCAATATGGTGTTAAGCCAAGAGATTTTTCTGGGTTAATCGGGGTTTTGTTTTCTCCATTAATTCATTCAACTAAGGACTTTTCTCATATCATTAACAATTCTGCTCCTATACTAATTTTAGGATGGGCTTTGTTTTACTTTTATAAAAAGATAGCTTGGAAGGTACTTGGTCTTTCATGGTTTATTGGTGGGAGTTTTGTATGGATTTGGGCAAGGCAAGGCAGTTATCATGCAGGAATGAGTGGTGTTATTTATAGTTTAGCATTTTATCTTTTTTTTAGTGGTGTTTTTAGAAAAGATGTAAGACTGATGGCGATTTCTCTTTTCGTTGTATTTTTATATGGAAGTATGATTTGGGGTCTATTTCCTTTAGACCCATCCGTATCATATGAGTCGCATTTTTTAGGGGCACTAGTTGGTGTTGTCCTTGCCTTTTTTTTAAAAGAAGAGGGAGCAACATTTAAAGAAAAAAAATACCAATGGGAAATTGATGAAGAACAAGAAAGGGAAATGGAGAACAAAGGCTATACGTCAATAAGTGATCCTGAATCAGGGTTTATTATTCACTATGAATATAAGCCAAAGGAAGATTCAAAAAAATTAGATTAAAAATCAGAAGCCATATTAAAAGCAAAAGGGACAGCTTTTAAGAGTGAATGAATGTCTTCTTTTCCTAATTTCAGTTTTCCATTAAGGCAGATAAAGTCATCATTCATTGTATCGTAATACATTTGGAATGATTTAAAATCAAACTTTTTGATTGTTGGGATTAATAATGTCTGAAGCATGTCTTTTGGAGGGTAGTTTGAAATAAGTCCTTCTATGTCCATATTAAAAGCGAATGTAGAGTAGACAGGTTCATACTTAAACCCTAATGTAGTGGAAGAGAGGAGCAAGTTATTTCCTACTATTTTTATATAAATATTTTCATTAATAAGGTTGGGTATTTTTGATGAAAAATAGCCATCTATAGCCGGAATTGTTGAATCTATTTTTAATAATTCCCCAACAGTTTTCGCGTCTTCAAGTTCTATTGCTAACACGAAATGCGGTAAGTTAACTATTCGAGATAGTTCGACAGTATCAATTTGAATTAAAGTGTCTAGTTTAATATTGTCAATAATAGTATCTGATATTAGTTTGTAAACAGGTTTGTTTCTAAATCCAATAACACTTGTGCATACTTGACCGGTCCAACCATCTGCCAGAAAATATTTATCAGAAGGAAGTAGCGTGTGAAAGTAATCTTTAAACTTTTCTGGATTTAAGCTCATGCTTAAACGAAATAATTCTTGCTCATTGAGGGGGATTACCTTATTACTTTTTTCGATAATTAAATCTTTTTCGTTTAAATATAAATGAACCTTAGTTTCTATATCTTCATCTTTTAAATTTACAGATATCGATTGACTGTTAAACATTTTATTAATACCAATCATGTCTCCACCAAAGCCTTTTAAAAAACCTTCTCCGCTTGGGGACCAAATATTAACATGATTCTTTTGTTTAGAGGTTTCAGAAAAGCTTGAGCTTTCCTCTAAAAGTGAAATAGCTTCCTTCGAAAAAACAGACATATAATGTTTCCCCCCGATGGCCATATTTAATTTAAATGCGGGGTTAACGGGTTCAATTACAAGTCCAATATCATCCTTGATTAATACAAGTTTATTATCTTCTTTAAAATAGTGAATCTGACCTCCCTCAATGTCCTTTACAATTGCCTTTTCCCGCATACCATTCATCTTTTTTAAAAACTGAGCTTTATCTGATAATGTTGCTATAAAACATCGAAATAATTGTTGGTCTTTGGTTTCGATATCTTGATACAGATAAAAAGCCATTTTTTCCAATGGAACAATACCCGGTAATTCAGTAGAAAATTCATCGATACCTTCTCCTTCTCCAGGGGATAAGACCTCATCTATTTTGGTCGGGTTAAACTTTAATAATTCGTAGTAATCGTTAGCTAAATGCTTTGAATCTAGAATAACTACAGCTTTTGCATTTGATGGTATGAATTCTAAATGTTTATTGACCGCTTCAGCACTAATATAAGTGTATCCAATTAAAATAACTGCAACTAGAATCGGCCAAAAAGACCGTTTTATGAGATTTGGTTTATTCATGCTTGGTTCTACCTTCTGTAAATATAATCGTTTGCTTAAAAAAATCAATAATATTAAATAGGGAAGTTGTAAATTCGTGACATGTTTTTTGGGCATGAAGAAATAAAGGGTCTTGTTGATGCAAAAATTAAAGATTTTTGGCAATGGACTTATTCTGATATTCTAATAAATAAGAACCGAGATGATTTTGGTTTGTATTTAGTCGCAAATGCTCTTGAATTAACAAAATTTCCCAGGATTGATTGGGGTAATGTAGAATTTCGATACCGCAGAAAAAAAATTGCTGTAAAGACTTCCGGTTACATACAAAGCTGGAGACAGAAAAGACCAAAAAGGATTTTGTATGATATCGCACCAAAAAAAGGATTAGATAAAAGAACAGACGACTCTGTCACTTTTCGAAATAGGGAAGCGGAGATCTATGTTTTTTGTCTATTGGATCAAAAGGATGTAACAAAAATTGATGTATTGGATTTAAATCAATGGAAATTTTATATCGTAAGAACGACTGAATTGGATGAACATTTTCAGGACAAAAAGAAGATAGGAATTCGGCCTCTTAATAAATTAGCAAGTCCCGTTCATCATTCAAGAATTAAAGCGATTCTGGATGATATTATCGAATTAGATTTAGGTGAAAAGATGGTTTTGTAAAGATACGTTTGATTAAAACACATCAGTAAGACAAGGTTAATCTAGTGCCTGAAATCTCTTATTAATTCAATACAGCAATCTATTTTAGATAACTTAATACTTTTCCCATTCTCGTCATGGCCTCCGTTAAATTTGCATCGCTTGCAGCGTAAGAAATACGAATACAATTCGGAGCACCAAAAGCTGCACCCGTAACTAAGGCGACATTTGCTTTTTCTAAAATATAAATGGTCAAGTCGTCAGCACTATTAACTGTTGTAGTTCCATCTGATTTTCCAAAGAAAGAACTGATGTCAGGGAATACGTAAAATGCTCCTTCTGGTAAATTGATTTTTACACCCTCCATTTCTCCTAACATTCCAAGCACAAGGTCTCTTCTTTTATGAAAAGCTTTTTTCATTTCACTTGTCACACTTGGGTTTGCTAATACAGCAGCTATAGCTGCTCTTTGCGCTATTCCACATGTACCTGATGTAATTTGCCCTTGCATTTTTGTACAAGCTTGCGCAATCCATACAGGAGCACCGATATACCCTATTCTCCAGCCTGTCATAGCAAATGCTTTAGAAACCCCGTTGATTGTAATTACTTGCTCATAAACATCAGGAAATTGTGCTAAACTTTGATGTTTTCCAACAAAGTTGATGTGCTCATAAATTTCATCACTAATTACAAGTACATTTTCATGCTTTACGATTACGTCAGCTAAGCTGCGTAATTCATCTTTACTATATAATGATCCAGTTGGATTACAAGGAGAACTGTAAATCATCATTCTTGTTTTATCCGTTATGGCAGCTTCAAGTTCCTCACCAGTAATTTTAAAATCGTTATCAATAGAAGTTTCAATAATCACAGGAATACCTTCAGCAAGAACTACAATATCGGCATATGTAACCCAATATGGCGCAGGTATAATTACTTCATCACCAGGATTAACTAGACTCATCATAACATTGGCGATTGATTGCTTCGCACCTGTAGAAACAACGATTTGCTCAGAATTATAGTTTAGACCATTATCTCTTTCAAATTTCGTTGAAATTGCTTCACGTAAATCATCATAACCATTAACAGGCATGTATTTCGTGTAGTTTTGATCAATTCCTTCTTTGGCAGCATCTTTTATAAAATCCGGCGTGTTAAAATCCGGTTCACCCAAGCTCAAACTTATGATATCTCTTCCTTGAGATTTTAACTCTCTACTCTTACGCGCCATGGCAATTGTAGCTGATTCGGTAAGTCTGTTTAATCTGTCTGAAACTTGTTGCATTTTGCTGATTTTTAAGTGTTGCGCAAATTTACAAAAGTTGTTTTTCAGGAGCTTTGATTTTTCAATTAAAGTTGTCAAATATTTTTTCCTAATTGTTAATAGCTGATACCTATTTATAAAAAAAGAAATTAATTTCTGATATCTTTTAACTTTTTTTGCATTTACACGTAGTAGGATAAAAATTGATAGAAAGATTCGTATAGTTATGGAGGATGTAATTGAAATAGTAAAAATATTAGTACCAGCATTGATTGTATTTTTTGTGGTCTATATAATATTAAAACAATTTTTTGATAGGGAACAATCGATTCGGAAAGATGAATTAAAAATGAAAGCGACTAAAGAATATACTCCTCTTAAAATGCAGGCTTATGAGAGAACGGTTCTTTATATGGAAAGAATTGACCCGAACAATATGATTATACGCTTACATAAGCCGGGAATGAGTGCGAGATTTCTGCATTCGGAGATTCTTAAGGCTATTCGTGAAGA
>ENA-OSET01000400-OSET01000400.1-sediment-metagenome-genome-assembly--contig:-NODE-400-length-48812-cov-4.755104_pt1 | contig 48812 bp, 38 predicted proteins | sample MGYA00237882_ERZ534229 | MGnify/ENA primary metagenome ERZ534229 (study PRJEB26408, sample SAMN06266212) | sediment metagenome | isolation source: Hudson Canyon methane seep mesocosm | place: USA:Hudson...
AGGATATGCAGGTTGTGGTAAGACTTATGTCATTAATGCGGTTATTGAAACATCAGAGAAGCAACTGGTCGGCCTGACTCTATTGTTACCTTTATTTAGAACCGTGCAATTAATGCAACAGCATAGGGGACTTTCGTCTGGAGTACTTGGCGGAACGACAACATTTAAAGAGCAGCGCTTATCAAAGCAAAAACAAATTGACGATGCATGGACTGTTTTAGTTAATACCTTACCACTAACTATTATTGATTCTGAAGAATGGAAAATAATAGAAGATGAATGGGGGGTAGTAAAAAAACAAGGGATGACCTGGTCTGTAAAAGATAATTTTTCGAAGCAGACCGTTATTGTCGATCAATTGTTAATTCTTGCACAAGCCATTGCAGATAGCCATGCCTTGAGCAATCATCCTGATTTAGATACTTTTTATTTACTTGATACAACTATTCATCAACTTGCTTCGACACAAGAGTATTTAGGTCAAACACGTGCTTTTGGCACAGGCATGCTGGCAGAAAAAAAATCATCTAATCTGCAAAAATTACAAATCAATACGCTAATTGCTCAAGCCAACAAAGCCGTCCATTTACTGCAGCGTAATCTTAAAAAAACCGCTCTCTATAACCCCTCAATTGAGCAAGTTATTATGGCGTCTTCTCAAGAAACCTTTAAAAATTCACATTATATTTTTGACTTAGTGGAATCTGATATTATTCAAGAACATTACCTTACGTCTCCAGAAGAATTTTTTCAGGTAACTACAGAAGCTATTGATAATACATATGAGGTAATGTACAGGGTATTGCTACCTACCACTGAATCACTCATAAAAAAACAAAATTCAAATGCAACACAGACTCTTATTAGCAGTGCAGTTATTGTTTCGCTGGCATTTTTAATTATTTTATACTTTGCAATTGGAATTTATATAGCAACGGTTAAAGGCATAGATTTAATTGCAAAGACTACGCTAGCTTTTGCTAATGGTAATTTAAACTCACGATTGGCATTAAACTCAAAAAGTGAGCTGAATACTTTAATCAAAAGCTTTAATCATATGGCTGATGAATTAACACGCTTATTTAACATTGAAAAAGAAGATAAGGCCCGTATTAATTCAATTATTGATTCAGCTCATGATGCCTTAATTCAGATAAACGCAAAAGGTGAGATTACTGGTTGGAGTCATCAGGCGGAAGATGTTTTTGATGACTTTAAAATTCCATTTTGCGATGAGGAATGCCGGTGACGGGCCTGGGCCCCAGTAGTCATTCATATCGCCGAGACCACAGTCCTGGGCTTGATGCTGCTCATTTACCAGATCAGTGTCGGTCCAATGTTCATGGATAACCCCGAAAGGACTCTTCCAATAGTCGAATATCTGACCGCCCAGTAAATGTCGTCCGATGCCCCAGACATTTTTCCGTTTGCGGCGCTTTAGGTATTCATGTCCTGACATCAAATCATCGAGGTTACCGACTTCGAAAGCGATGTGTTGAACCCGGATGGCCTCATCAAGAGCAAACTGGAATCCTACGACATGGTGATCAACATATTCGTCGCCTCGATCGAGCCTTGAGAAAACCATTTGTGGCGAGCCGTCTGGTAAGCGAACTGCATCGGAAATCGTCAAACCGAAATGCTCGTGATACCAGTGATAGACGGTTTCAGGTTGCGCGCTTTCCAGTACCAGGTGACCAATTCGCCTGATGTGAGAAGGGCCTCGATCAATTGCGGGTAACAAGCCCACACGTTCGCGTTTACCATTCATATTGAAAGCATGAGCGGGTGCTGCCTCTAAAGCTTCTAGCGAGCTGCGACCGTGGCAAATCTCGACTTGCATGCCCATAGGGTCTTTTAGTCTCACGACTTGACCGCCGCAAGGGCCGTCCAAAGGTTCGATGGCCGATGCGCCATCGAGTGCCGCTATTTTTTCTAAGTCTTCAGCATTATCAGCTTCAAACGCGATAGCACTCACATCGCCATTGCCCTGGCTCAATACGTAGCAGGTGGGTTCTGGGTTGGTGCCTCGAAAATACACGGCCTCATCGGTGCGCTCAGCAACCGCCAGGCCAAATTCAGTTAAGAATTTTTCCGCTACAGCTTTGTCGGGAGCTCGGACACGCACGTAGGCAAGTTGTTTAACCTTGATAAGGGGTTCCGTCATTGTGAGATCTCCTATTGATTCGATTGGCTGCCGCTTCGTTCGCTAGCCGTCCTGGTTCAAATACGTTTTGAAAACGCTCGCGACCTGTTTGGTTGCTCGCGCTGGCGTCAAGCCGAGTAGCCGCAAAACTGCCTCGCAAGTCTGGATGATGGTGTCATCGCTAATTTTAGCATCGTAGAGTAGGGCAGCCTGGATTAGGGCTAAATGTTGGTTGACCAGTAGTAAGTTGATTTCAATGTTGAAATGTCCCTGCTCGATGCCGATCTCCAGGTCCTGGCGAAAGTATTGAATCATGTCCGAATGCATCTCTGGCACAACAGAAGCGCCGTTTAACAAGACTTCAATCCATTCAGGTTCCTGTCGCGCAAATTGCAGAAGTTTTGCCGTGGCTAATGCAACCCTGGTAGGTCCATGAGCGATGTCTTCCATTTCGGTATTGATGCGTCCAGTCACTTTGACCGCAATTCCATATGCGACATCACGGAGCAGTTCGTCTTTGGTTTCGTAGTAGTTGTAGAAGGTGCCGTTTGCCATGTCAGCATGATTGGTAATGTCGACAATTCGCGTGGCTTCAAATCCCTTGGCTGAAAAAACGCTGATAGCGCTATCCAATAGAGCGCCCCTGGTTCTCTCACGTTTCTTTTTGCCGGTGGTTTGGTCGCGAAATAACTTATGAACTTTTGACGACACGATGACGTTTCCTGATGAACTTTGAATGCAATTTAACGAATAAGTTGACATTTGGCAAGAAAAATGAGGAAATCCTCAAAAATGAGACTAAGCTCAATAATAAAGTTAGCCTAAAAAAGATTCAACGGGTGAGGCGGTATATGAATACAGAAACGAAATCAAAAGTGTTGGTTGTGGGAGCTGGACCGGTTGGTCAGATGGCCACCCTTTTACTGGCGTGTCATGGAATTCCGTCGTTGCTAATCGATAGACGACAAACGACCTTAACGGCGCCAAAGGCTCACGCTGTGAATGCCAGAACCCTGGAAATTTGTGAAAGCGTCGGTGTTAATGCAAGTCATTTACGGGAGTTAGGTGCGGCTGCTAATGAGGGCGGTGAAGTGAGATTTGTTAGCACACTCACAGGAACGGAGTTTGGTTGCCTGCCTTATGAAAGGCAGGACGACGCGGCCCTCAACGCGACCCCGTTCCCGCTGAGCAATATTCCTCAGCCTGTGTTTGAAGAAGAGCTAATTGCGAAAATCAAACAAGAGCCTCTGATCGACTTTCGGCGTGGGCTGGAATGCCGAACTCTGCAACAGACGATTGAATGCGTCGAAGCCACGCTGGTGGAACTAGAAACCGATGAGAGTGAGTCATGCAGTTTCGATTATGTGATTGCGGCTGACGGCGCTGGTTCAAGAATCCGACAGTCTCTTGATATCGAGATGGAAGGACCTGAGGTGTTATCTAGCTACCTGATGATTCACTTTTCGGCCGATTTACGTCAGTTAACTGAGGGACGGCGCGGCGTATTGTATTTCTTATTTGAACCCGAAGTGAACGGCGCGTTGATCGCTTATAACCATGCGAAAACCTGGGTGCTGATGCATCCATGGAATCCTGAGGAAGAAAAGCGCGAAGACTATGACGATGAAACCTGCTTGCGTCTGATTGAAAAGGCGGTAGGCCAGGCATTACCCCAAACCACCATTGAGAATGTCAGTCCGTGGAATATGTCTGCGCAGGTGGCGCAGCAATATCGTCAGGGCAGAATATTCCTGGCAGGGGATGCAGCTCATCGAATACCACCAGCTGGCGGGCTTGGTTTGAATTCCGGGATTGGCGATGTTCAAAATCTCGCCTGGAAATTAGCCGCTGTGATTCGTGGTGAGGCTGGAGAGTCGCTGTTAGAGAGTTATGAAGTTGAACGCCAGCCAGTGGCCAAAAACAATAATGAACAGAGTCTCAACAATGCTGCCAAGATCTTTGATCTTATAATCGCTTTGCATGGCCTTGAACCGGAAAAAACTGCTGAGCGCTTTGCGGCTGTGTCTGCTAACCCGGAAGCCTATCCAGAGTTAGCTGAAGCAATCGAGGCGCAACGTCCCCATTTTGATAGTTTTGATCTGCAAATCGGTTATCGCTATTCAAGTTCAGCGATATGCGAACCGGCTGCCATTCCTGAGATTACTGATGTATCTAACTACCAGCCCAGTTGGGATGCTGGTGCGCACTTTCCGCACCGCTGGATCGAAGTAGCGGATCAAGCAGTGCCGCTGCAAAATTGGTTTGCGCCAAATCAATTTACTTTGTTAGAAGGTCCCGGCGTTCAGCAACTGGAGGGATGTTTGGGTGCGGCGCAAGTGCAGTTTGGCAAGGACTTCAGTGATGCATTGTCATGGCGAGAGTTAACGGGGCTAGCCGACGACGGCGCAGTTTTAATAAGACCCGATGGTCATATTGGTGCCAGATTAGATTCGCTGACTAAAGAGCGTGCGGAAGCGGCGCTGAATCAAATTCTAGCGAGGGGAGCGTAGTCATGGATCTTGGTATTAAAGACAAAAAGGCGATTGTTTGTGCCTCCTCTCGAGGTCTCGGAAAGGCCTGCGCCATGGCACTTGCGAAGGAAGGTGTTGATGTTGTGATCAATGGTTTACATGAAGATCGACTGCAAGAGGCAAAGGATGAAATTCTGGCCCTGGGTGGTGGTGACGTCACCGCAGTGTTAGCGGATTTGAATACCGAACAGGGTCGATCAGAGCTCATCGCCGCTTGCCCTGAGGCGGATATCCTGGTCAACAATAATGAAGGGCCCCCGCCGGGACAATTTGAACAATGGCAGCGAGAGGACTTTCAAGCGGCGATGGAAGCAAACTTTCTAGCACCTGTTTTTATGATCCAGTCGGTATTGCCTGGTATGAAAACCCGGAAGTTTGGCCGCATTGTAAATGTCACTTCTGCGATGGTGAAATCACCCAGAGCGCTGATGGGGTTGTCGACCTCTGCACGATCGGCTCTTACTGCGATGTGTAAAGGTCTCTCACAGGAAGTCGCGCCGTTTAATGTCACGATTAACAACATGCTGCCCGAACGATTTGATACCGATAGGCAAAAGTTTATGGCCCAGATGGCCATGAAGTTCAAAGACATCACCCATGAGGAAGCCATTGCCGAGATACATGAGTCTATTGCGGCCAAGCGCATGGGTTTACCCAGTGAGTTTGGCGATGCTTGCGCCTTTCTTTGTAGCTCTCAGGCGGGTTTTATCTCGGGCCAGAATTTGCAGTTAGATGGGGGTTCTTATGCCGGGTTGGTCTAGGGGTCGCAGATGAAGACGCTCTCGAAAGGATCAGTGTGTTTTGGTTTATTGCTTTGTACTTTTGTTTTCTCAGACAGAACTCTGGCAGAGCCGCCCAATATTGTATTGATTGTTGCCGATGATATGGGCTGGAAAGATGTGGGTTACAACGGCAGTGAAATTAGAACCCCAAACATCGATGCCTTAGCCGCGGGTGGTGTCAGGTTGAACAATTTTTATGTTCATCCCACCTGTAGCCCAACCCGCGCTTCTTTGATGACCGGACAATCACCCAGGCGTCATGGGATTAATCATGCTATCGCTAAGATCTCTGAGGGTAGTTTGCCGCTGTCGCTTAAGTTGTTGCCTGAGTATATGGCTGAAGCGGGTTATGAGTCCGTGATGGTTGGCAAGTGGCACCTCGGACATGCCACGACTGCGATGCTGCCGATGGCTCGTGGTTTTGAACAAGTTTATGGACACTACACGGGTGGTGTCGGCTACTGGGATCATGTTCATGGTGGCGGTTTAGATTGGCACAGAAACGGTAAGGCACTTAGAGAAGCGGGTTATGCCACACACTTACAAGCTGAAGAAGCAATTCGCTTGATTCGTGAGCGAGATGAACAGCGACCTTTGTTTCTCTACACCGCATTTAGTGCGCCACATTTACCGAACGAGGCTCCAGCGGAGACGATTGGCAAATACAAAGACATCGAGAATGAAAACCGTCGAATACATGCAGCAATGGTTGATGAGTTGGATCAGGCAATAGGCCAGATTGTGAAAACCCTCGATGAAGAAGGTATGTTAGATAACACTCTGATCTGGTTCTTGAGTGACAATGGTGGACTCAATCCAGCAGCCATGAGCGATGGGATGCGGGGTCTCGTATCTAATCTCGTTGCGGTGTTTGACCGACCTTTGCCAACAGATTTTTTAGAGTTTATGCGTCACAACACTGAAGACGGTGGTTCTGACAATGGCCCCTATCGACGTGGTAAGGGGGCTTTGTATCAAGGCGGCATCCTGGTTCCTGCTATCGTATCCTGGCCTGGCAGGCTCAAACCGGCATCAGTATCGAAGCAGATAACAGTGCAAGATGTCTTGCCGACTCTGGCTGATTTCGTGGGTATTCAATTGGATTCCAATCAGCAGTTGGACGGTGGATCACAATCGTTAGTTTTTAGTGGCGAGACGGATAATGAAACAAAGGATTTTGTCACCGTAAGCCTAGATGGCAATGCTGTGTTGCGTCAACCATGGAAGTTGGTGCTGATTGACGGAGAGTCGGAGTTGTACAACCTTGAAGAGGATCCCTACGAAATGCTGAATCGTGCGACGGAGTTTCCCGAGATAGTCGCTGACTTAAGGGACGCCATAGATCAGATACCTGAAGGTGAAGCCGTTAACCCACCGTTGTTTAGGGTTATGTTGGATATGGATCGGTTCGGCGGTGAGGAAGACCGGGCTCCCTGGGCTGATGTGGTGCAAATCGTGCAGTGAAAGGGATTGTGTTACGAAGACTAGTAGAAAATAATGTAACGACTATTCCTTAAACCGTCCGCTGCATGCAGCGAACAACGTTGGTGGTAGTTTACATGAATATTGAACCACTTGAACTTAGCTTTGGCGCGACAGTGACCGATGTGAAACTGGCAGCGATTTCTGATGACGACTTCACTCAATTATCGAATGCCTGGTTGGACTATGCGCTGCTTATTTTTCCTGGCCAAAACCTAACCAAAACGGAACAGATCTATTCCCTTTGACTAATCTCACCTTCAAGTGTTATCTATATTGATCGGCAATCAATTATAATATGAACCGGGGTATTCAAACATGTCCGACCAGCTGCCAAAAGTCACGCGCACCTACAAGAACCACCATCTGGATTCAACTCGCTGGGATGAATACCAGCCCAGACCCAGTGATATAATTGTAACCACTTCCTACAAGGCCGGCACCACCTGGATGCAACAGATTTTACACGAATTACTCCATGGTACGGCCGATCCAATGCCGGGGTTTCAAGAGGTCACCCCCTGGCCAGACGCTCGATTCCTGCCGATTCCTAAAGAGGACCTGGGTCTGTTTCTTGAGAACGTGCCGGGGCGCAGGTTCATCAAGAGCCACCTGCCCTTGGACGGCCTACCCTACTACCCGGAAGTGAAGTATGTGATTGTGGGTCGCGATTGCCGCGATGTGTTTATGTCTTTCTTTAACCACTATTCTAACTATACAGACATCGCCATGGGCATGATGAATGCACCGGATATAGAAGGTGACCAGCTGCCCCGTTGCCCTGAAGATCCTCGCGAACTCTGGCGCGACTGGATTTCTCGTGGCTGGTTTGAGTGGGAATCAGAAGGCTATCCATTCTGGGCTAATCTCGGTCATACCCAGAGCTATTGGGACTACCGTCACCTGCCCAACTTTTACTTTATTCATTACAACGACATGCTCAATGATTTAGAAGGTTCCATTAAGAATCTGGCAGAATTTTTGGGAGAGAAACCCAGCGCTGAACATCTGGCGAAAATTGTTGAAAACACGACATTTAAGAACGTCAAAGCCAAGGCCGCCAAGATGGATGCCGAGGGCGACCCACGCGGCGTCGTATTCAAAGGTGGCGCAGAAGGTTTCTTCTTTAAGGGCACAAATGGCCGCTGGCGCAATGTGCTGACCGACGCTGACTTGGCGCTATACGAAGATGCGAAAAATCGCGTCCTCACGACAGACAGCGCAAAGTGGTTAGAAGAAGGCGGGACTGTTAGCTAATTTCATGTGGTCGGCTAAGAATAGTGCGATAGTGGTTCCTTGGAAATCGTTGTTCGCGTCTAGCGTTCTTTAGCCATAGATGACAGTCAGGTGATGGCGCTTTTTCACCAATGTAAATCGAGTGGATTGATTATACGCTTTACCGTGGGTGAATAAAAAGCGTTTCGGGAAATCCTTAGCACAGAAGTACATCGTGTTGTAATTCGATGTGCAATATTGAGTTCGTATCTTGCGAGTGGTTATAGCGCCATTCACGAAAAACTGCCTAAGAACTATATGATGCCGATTATGAAGAGCTTGCTCTGACCAAAGAAACAAAGTCCGAGACTTGATAATGAAACAACGTAGCCAAACTGGCTGTTTTCTATCAAAAAGCGTATTGATCGAAAAAATAACAGGGCTATCATGGAGTGTGATACCTTCTCGTCCTCATACCTCCTAATTTTAGTATTTATATCGACTTGATTTATGTTTTCCGATTCAGCCAGCAAATCGACATACAAAAACGACGATAATAGTCGTTCAAATAAGATATGACCCTTTATCGGGAAAAGAATACCCACATCGGAAATCAGTTCATTATGACCTTATTAAAGAAAATATTGACTTACGCGTTCTCGTTGACACTTGGTGTTGTTATCGGATTATACATCTAGTTTTGGGCGGCTCCCGTTGGTCTCAACAACTATATCAACAAAACGTCAGTTCAGGTGTTGCTCCGTTCGCCGGAGCTAATTACGACGATCGGACTAATCGACAATTCACCTCTGGATTTCCATAGCGGCAAACTCAACTCCTATGTCCGAGAGTCAGAACGAGAAGTACTGGGCTTAGTCCGCAAGAATCGCAATGGATTAAATAATTATGGCCCCGAGGACCTCGAAGGGCAGGAACTACTTAGTTGGAAAATATATGCCTGGTACTTAGATGACATCATTCGAAAGAGCGAGTTTGAACACGGCAGCTATCGAGTGAATCAAATCTCCGGAGTCACGGTCAAAATGCCGCAGTTTTTAACCGATAGTCACAACATAGTGAATGAAGCGAGCGTCCAACGCTACATTTCCCGGCTGATAGAATTTGCTCGTGTTATTGCGGAAGTTAAGGAGCGGGTGATGGATGACCGGGATAATGGCACCATAGCGCCAGACTTTATTATTGAAAAAGCGCTGGTTGGCCTGCGCTCTTTTGTCGCGCAAGGGGCCAAAGAAAATCCATTGGTCACGACCTTGCCTGCCAAACTCAAAGCCCTATCTGATATAAACGCGACTCGTAAGGAAGAACTGTTTCAACAAGTTGTTACTATAGTCGAGAAGCAGGTTCTACCACAGTACAAACAAATGATTGCGCTACTTGAACAACTGCTACCGATGACTGATGGTACGGCGGGTATTTGGCGACTGCCCCAGGGCGATGCTATTTATGCAGCCGCGCTGCGCTCTAATACGACCACGAGGTTAACTGCCGATGATATACATGAGTTGGGACTCTCTGAGGTAACACGCATTGAAGTAGAAATGGAAAAAATCCTTACTGCAGAGGGAATTGATGAAGGCTCTATTGTAAGCAGACTGCGGGCGTTAAGGGCAATGCCGGAGCATCAGTTCGCCAATACGGATGAAGGCCGAGAGGAGCAGATTGCCTATCTCAATGAAATCAACGACACATTGATGTCAAAAGTATCAGATTATTTTATAACTATTCCACCCCAGCCATTGGAGATTGTCAGAGTTCCCAAATATGCGCAGGACTCGTCGCCAGGAGGTTATTACAGGCCTCCAGCTTTGGACGGTTCGGTGCCTGGACGATTCTATTTAAACCAAAAAAATACCGCTGCCTATCCGCGCTGGACGTTACCTACGTTGATGTACCATGAGGGGTCACCGGGACATCACTTTCAACTATCGGCAATGCAGCTGATCGAAAACGTTCCTATGATACGAAAATCCCTCGGCTTTAATGCGTTTACCGAAGGCTGGGCACTCTACGCCGAGTACCTGGTTGCCAAAGACATGGACATTTACCGGAACGACCCGCTGGGTGATATGGGCCGGTTAGTGGATGAAATGTTTCGGGCCGTGCGACTGGTTGTCGACACAGGCATGCACGCTAAACGTTGGACTCGAGACGAGGCAATTGATTATATGTTGGACAAAACAGGGAAGGGAGAGGCGGAAGTGACTCGAGAGATCGAGCGCTATGTGGTTTGGCCAGGCCAAGCTACTAGCTACAAGGTCGGCCAATTGTATCTATTGCGAATGCGGGCGATGGCTGAAGAGCAGTTGGGAGATCGCTTCGATATCAGAGAGTTTCACGAAATGGTGTTGCTCAATGGTGCTATGCCTTTGGAAATTCTGGAGGAATCGGTAAGCTCCTGGATCCAGACTCAAAAAGCAACGGCTCACTGAATCGGCGGGATTCTTTCACATAGCGACAAAAGAGCGAATAGACAACTCTCTTTACAGGCAACATCCATTCGGTGATCGCGACGGATTAACGCCGCTGGTCATTGATTTCCTTGAACGGAAATTCGTCCATGAAATCGCTAAGGCCCTCCAGGGCGGCGTCTGCATTTTTGTACTGCGGACTTTGAATTTGAATAATGGAACCGTCATCTAAAGAAACCATAATAGAGCCCTGAGCGTCTACGGTAGCTTTTAAACGCTGCACTCGGAAACGCTTGCCGCCAGCAGCCCCCATAATACCCATCTTCGCCAAACCACTGAGTGCTCCGCCGAGAATTCCTCCCGAACCCTGATCGCCTAACAAGGTGACGGTTAAGGATCCATTACCCTTTTTGTAGTTAGCGGTGATAGCACCCATGCCCATCGTATTATTTTGTTTGACATCGACACGTTTCCATCCGGCGACACTATCCGAAAACAATTCGCTGGTGGAACCCTGCAACAAATTTTCCAGGGCCGTGACACACCAGCGTGCTTCTTCCAACGCTTCTTTATAAGCTTCGTCCTTAATCAAAGCGACCGCCTCCTTACAACTGGATTCCGGGGTATCTGTTTCAATGGCCAAGGCCATGGGGGAGAAAAATGTCATTGTAAAAGCAGCGATCAGTATTTTGTTCATAGTGGCGCCTTTTTGACCATAAACGATAACTATTCTCTTAATATAGCTCATGTTTAAAAAGAGGGGAATCTAGGCAAACGTTTGAGGCGACACGTTTAAACGTGAGTACGGTAATAGGGGTCAATTGCAACGGAGGGGTAAATAAAGGGCCTGTCGTCTTGATGATGCAGGCAGTAGTCTGAGCAGCATTATCGATGGGTTTGGCAATCCTGAAAAATTTAGCTGGCTTTACGGTGGGCTAAGCGATGACCAACTCATCGGACCCATTTATCTTTAAACGTTCAATCGCCATCCGAATACAGGCGGCAAGGTGCTGCTGCTATAAGCTTCTTCTTAATTGGACAATTACTCGTAAAATTCTGCGCGAGTAATTACCATGATGATAATTATTGGCATCCGCCGCAACTGCGATAATAAATAACCATACTTCAATTGCTTAAGGATAAGTCTCCAAAGGAATGACGATTATATCTTCTGTACCCGATGCATCGGTCGTCATGATGCCGTAATATACCCCGAGCTACGTTGTCAGAAAGGCGACAACAATGCTCGTTTATTACGTATTCACCACAAACCTATTGAAATTGACAAACGGACAATGAAATGGCACATCTGATTCGATTGATCGCTGAACGAAAACCCGAAGAACATGCACTGGTGGATGAATTTGGGGAAACAAGCTGGCGGGAATTTAATCTGCGAGTTAATCGTCTGATCAATAAATTCAGGGAGATTGGACTCAAAAAAGGCGATGTATTTGCTATTTTAAGCGGGAACCGCAGAGAATACTTCGAAGCCTTCGCCGCAGCCAGCCATGGCGGATGGGTGCTTGTGCCGATAAACTGGCATCTGGTCGCTTCAGAAATAGCGTATATGTTAGCAAATTCTGGTGCAAAGGTATTATTGACTGACGAGCGCAACGCATCATTAGCCGAGACTACCATCAATCATCCCGATACCCCGCCGTTGGTAGCAAAAATAGTAATGGCGGGGGAATCCACTGGATTTACGACTACCCATCTCGAAAACTATGAGGCATTTCTTGCCAGCGCTGCCGATTCGGAACCCGACGATCAAATGATGGGTGGGCCAATGTTCTACACTTCGGGTACGACAGGTAAGCCCAAGGGCGTACGTGGCAGTATTACTCAAGTTGGGGCTCCGGTTGAAACCATGGGGTTTATCGGTACCGGTCTGCGAGATATGTTGATGATACCGCCCGATGGCAGGACCCTGTTGGTTGGACCTGTTTATCATTCTGCACAGTGGGCATTCTCCTACTTTCCTTTGGTCGCCGGTAGCGCCGTTATAATGCGCGACAAATTTGACGCTGCTCAAACGTTGGCATTGTTGGATAAGTATCACATAACCAACACTCACCTTGTGCCAACGCAGTTCGTGCGCATGTTGCGCTTGCCAGAGCCCGTTAGAAAATCCTTCTCGGGTGATAGCCTCGAGGTCGCCTGGCACGGTGCTGCGCCCTGCCCTCCAGAAGTCAAACGGCAGATGATTGATTGGTGGGGACCGAAAATATCCGAATATTACGGCTCAACCGAAGGTTCAATTGTAACGACTGTTAATTCCATCGATTGGCTCGCTAAACCCGGAACACTGGGTAAGCCTACGGCGATAATGGAAATAATTGTGGTTAAGGACGACGGAGAAATCGCGGCTCCCAATGAATCCGGACAATTGTATGTGAAGAATCTAATGGGGTCCGATTTTGAATACCATGGAGATGAGGAAAAAACAGCCAAGGCTCATTTAGAGCCAGGCGTATTCACTTTTGGCGACATGGGATATTTGGATAAAGAGGGCTACCTCTACATGAGTGATCGCAAGATCGACATGATTATTTCCGGGGGCGTCAATATCTATCCCGCTGAGATAGAGGGAGTCCTCATTAACCACCCGGCCATTGTCGATGCAGCCGTTTTCGGGATCCCCAACGAAGAGTTTGGAGAAGAAGTAAAAGCTGTCGTTGAATTGGTAGAAGGGATTGAAACCGAGGACACATTTGCTGAAGAAGTCGTTCGTTTTTGTCGCGAACACCTTGCCGGATACAAGGTTCCGAAATCAGTCGACATTATGGAAATATTACCGAGAAACCCTACCGGAAAGTTGCTTAAACGCTTGTTACGCGCGCCCTATTGGGAAGACAAGGAACGCAGTATTTGACGGTTTATTTTCCGAATAGGCAATCTCGTCAGGCGGTTTGTTCATCGAGAATTGGGAATGAGAATCGCATTTCCCCACCTGTTCTCTTATTACAAGCACCGACCCCACTATAGTTAGGCGTCTGACAACACCGGGCTAGGAACACCAACTCATAGCTTCATCCATATTGTGGAAGATTTTCGCCTTCCCAGGATAAGACCGCATTTCCGCCTCGAACAGATTAGCCATAGTTTCCGCAAAATTTGTAGAAGTAATAACCGCGATTTTTATTCTCGGGTTAGTTTTAGCTGCAGCGTTTTCTTGGGCCGCAATACGGATACACTGGTCCACCGTTAAGTCTAACTCCGTAACACTACTAAAATCCCATATTGCAGCGCGTACATCGTCAAACCTTGAATCGCCCTGAAAAGTATTGACACATTTCACCATTTCATCAAAATCTACGGCCCCAAAATACTGGCAAATATAGAGAGGGACATTCCATTCTATTTTGTGGGTCATTAACCGCCCAAGCGCCCAGCACGTCAACAAAAGGAACAAATATGTTTAACTTACCGGAAACAAGTCAGTAAGGTTAGTAAAAAATAGAACTTTCGCCTGTTGTTACTCTCCCGTGATAGAAATCCCGTCTCGTTCATTATTTCCCTATGTTAGGCTCGAGTTGAATCTTAAATGTCCGTCTCGCAAGCAATATTTACCTGCGTTTTGTTATTCCTTGCTAGGTCCAGAGGCAAATTCTCCCTGTTACTGAGTCCAAAAAAATAGTACCTGTAAAGGATCATTGACCCAGCGTTTTAATCCGCTCCATCAGATAAGCTAACAATACCGATTTTTAGGTATTCCCGCTTTGTTCGCAGAATGTCTTATACTGATATTTTGTGCCGGTAAATCTTGTGTTTTCAAAAGTAACATTACTGCTGATATTCCTTTCGGTCGTTCTGTGCCCTTCCCAAGTCTGGTGTGACTCATCAAACCCAAAGGTAGTGCAGGGTAAGCTGGACCTCTCGGGCTGGAATTTTGATGAGAGAGGAACACTAGCTCTTGATGGCGACTGGGAGTTCTATTGGAATCATCATTATTCTCCCCAGGAGTTAGATGAACTACAGCCCCGTCCCGAATTTATTGTAGTCCCTGGCCTGTGGTCAAATACCCGCCTTGGTGAGATAGATCTCACGCCTCAAGGGGTAGCGACCTACCGAATTCGACTTCACCTACCCGACACGCAAAACCCGCTAGGTATACGAATGCAGGAAATGCCAATGGGCTATCAGGTTTGGCTCAACGGACGTAGTGTTTTGCTACATCGCAAGGTGGGCCCAGATGCAATAACCTCAGAACCTGCCCCCAGTGGCTCCCTGATTGAGTTGCCTGCTGGACTCGATTATGCTGATTTGGTGATGCACGTATCGGGCTTTCATTACCGAGATACTGGCTTTTGGAAAGATGTTCAGATAGGCCCCCTAGACATGATGCTGCACCAGCGGATGTTGGAGCGATTAATCGATGTCTTTGTCATAGGGGCCGTTCTGGTTATAGGCTTATACAACTTGGCCTTGTATGTACTGCGGCGTGAAGATACGTTCACACTCTTTCTTGGCTTGGCCTGTTTAGCCGTAGCCGTGCGTTCTGCAATTGTGGGCCAAGGGGTATTGTATTTATTTTTTCCAAATATTCCATGGGGGTTCGCCAAATCCTTAGAGTTCAGTGCCTTCTTTCTGAGTGTGCCACTGTTTTTGAGCTTTCTTGCGGCGCTTTACTCCTATCAATTTCTTAAGATATTCAATCGAGTATTTTGGTGCATGTCATTCCCATTTATTCTATTGGTATTGACGACTCCGGTCATATTTTTTTCTGACTATCTAATCTTTTATCAGATTTTGATGCTGCCTTGGGGAGTCGTTGTATTATGGACATTGTTCAGCGAGTTACGAAATAAAAATGATGGTGCTCTTATTCAACTCGTTGCCGTTACCGGTATCCTGGCGGCGGTGCTTAACGACATTCTGTATAGCCGACTGCTGATAAACTCGATACCTCTAATCCATGTTGGCCTTGCCGTTTTTATTCTTTTACAGTCAATATTGGTGGCAAAGTATTTTTCTAATAGTTTTGCTCGTGCAGAATTCGCTGAACAAAAAGTTCGGCTACTAAACAAAGACCTAATTCAAAAAATACAACTGAGGGATATCGCTGCGCAAAAACAATCTGAAGCGGAGCAAGCGTTAGCAGTTGCACAGAAGGATACTATTAGGGCCTACGAATCCAGTTTGAAACTAAAGAACGATTTTATTGCATCGGTTAGCCACGAATTGCGTACACCAATGAATGCCATTGTTGGCGGCCTGCAAGTCATGCAGAAGCACTCGTCAGAAAATTTAAGATCACCGCTGGATATTGTGCAAGGGGGGGCTGCCGATATGATGGCACTGGTTAATGACATTCTCACTCATACGGAAATTCAGTCCAGGCGATTAACCGTTGAGTCTAATGATCTAGCTATTTATCCACTATTAAAATCACTTAGGTTGCGTTATCAACGCTATTGTGACGATAAAAATATTGTGTTCGATTGGCAGGTGAGCGATGAATTGCCCGAGTGGATTCGTACTGACCAGAAAAAGCTACGCATCATTCTTGCTAAGCTACTGGATAACGCGACTAAATTTACCGAAAAGGGACAGGTGTCATTTTTTATAGAATGTGACCAATCTCGATCGCCGTGGCTTCTTTCCTGCGTTGTGAAAGATAGTGGGATTGGTATATCGGCGGATGCGAGGGAGAATATATTTGACTCGTTCACTCAGATGGAAAGTGGCTTTCGACGACGCTATGGAGGTCTGGGAATTGGATTATCTATCTGCAAGCAACTGACAGAAGCTCTGGGTGGTCAACTAAATTTAGAGTCGATAGAGGGTAAAGGAAGTTCATTTATCGTCGAACTACCTATTAGACCCGGCGTTGCCTCCAAGATCGAAAAACGCTCTGAATTGCTCTCTGCTGATCTGCCTATTTTGGTGGTGGAAGACAACTTGGTAAACCAAAAAGTGATACAGAAACTGTTAGAAAAATTGGGTTATTTTTCTGTTGTTACGAGCAATGGCAAAGAAGCACTCGAACAATTAGAGAGGGAGTCGTTCTCGGTGATACTAATGGACTTGCAAATGCCAGTGATGGATGGTTTTACCTGCACTGAGGATATTCGTCGGCGCACCGATGCGATACAGACTATACCGATAATTGCCGTCACGGCAAACCTAATGGATGCAGATAAAGAGCGATGTATTCAAAGTGGTATGAATGATTTTTTGAAGAAGCCAGTTAAATTGGCCTTATTAAAGGCCAGTATGGAGCACTACGTAGAACCAGGAGTCACTTCTGTAGAGTGAGAGCACGACGGGATTGATTAACTCACACTACGGGCTGCGTCGCTCCGCTCCTTGTCCAAATTGCTTCCACAATTTGTCGAACAACAGGTTCTCATCGCCAGACTATCCATATACAAAAAACCCGGCAAGAAGCCGGGTATTTTGTATATGGTGCGCCCTGAAGGATTGATGATTTCAGCCTAAGGGCTGCAACCACCCCTAACGGGCTGCGTCGCCCCGCTCCTTGTCCAAATTGCTTCCGCAATTTGTCGAACAAAAGGTTCTCGTCGCCAGACTATCCATATACAAAAAACCCGGCAAGAAGCCGGGTATTTTGTATATGGTGCGCCCTGAAGGATTCGAACCTTCGACCCACGCCTTAGAAGGGCGTTGCTCTATCCAGCTGAGCTAAGGGCGCTCAATTTAGTACCAAGGTATGAATTTGGAGCGCGATTCTACCAGCTTTCGCGATGAATTAAAGGTGCTACATAAAATAAATCCGATTGTTTGGTAAATCGAGGGAGATAATCCAGTATTTTTCCAATTCGAAATATCTCAGCGCAGCCCTCATATACAATCCTTGAGAGGAATGATTTTGCAAACCGAAATCTAGAGGTTTTTCCACGGCCTTTTCTAAGGAAAAGCCTCCGGGTTCTGAAAGGCAAATTCGAGCACCCTGCGAGCAAAACGCCAACCGGTCTCCGTCCGGATAAACTCATCGCTATAATGACCCACACCAGCAGGCCCTGCCACCAAAATTGGGGCAAGCTCGAGACTCTCAGCCCCAATGTGACGATACAACGTCAGGTAGGTCACTCCGGTCGCGTGATTTTCATCGATCACGTCGATGAGAATATTCGTTAATACATGCCTCGACCGCAATGTGTCAGAACGCTTTGCCATACCACGTTGAATGCCCTCCTTACCCTCTAGTGCAACACCCGCATACAAATAGGCATTATCATCAAAAAGCTCCACAAAGGCGTCGTACTCTTTAAAATCGACCGTTTTCGCATAGGCAATTGACAGATTTCTACAGGCATTTTCTATAACTAGCCTTTGTAACTCATCCATTGAAGCTTTCCCTCAAAACCTAAATGCCAACAAGGTCGTCTTTTAAACTTAATACAAACGCGACGACTTCATCACATTCTTCTGGAGGTACCTGCAAGACTTCCATGGTGTCTCCAGCATGTCCCAAAAAAACATTCCAGTCACTTTCGGTTATCCCCATACCAGTATGTGATAACTTCATATCCCTGCCGGTATAATAGACCGGCCCGCCGGTATTAAAACAAAGAAAATCGACCAGCAATTGCTTTTCTCTTTCTACTCCGTCGCTCCCTCGATTTTGCCAAAAACGACCTAACTGAGAATCCGACTGAAGTCTCGTCAGTAAACTGTTAGCAAAACCGCTAATGCCGTCGTAACCGCCGAGACGTTCGTATAAAGTGTTATCACTCATCGACTAATACCTCATAATAATTTCATCAAGAAAGAATTCTCAAACACCCTGTGGCAGTCATTGCCGCCACCGATTTTCGAGACAGCTCTAATAGACAACATCATTCCTTCGAATAACATTAAAACTGTGCACTATTGCGGCAACTATTTTCGGGGGACAGTATTAGAGCAACTATGTTTCAGCTTGCCTCGCGCATATACAGCTCACGGGGTAAATACTCTCTTTCGACCGGGAAAATCCCTCCGGCAACTTCCTTATTTCGTTACCAATGCCAAATCTGCTTTTACCGTTTTACTGGCCATCCAATAGTGAAAAACACACCATAAATTGAATACAAGCACGACCGACATCAAAGAGTACTTTATGCTTTCATTGCCAAATTCTGGTACTAGAAGATCAGAGATCCACCCGACGACTAGCGGCCCCAGTCCCAGACCAATAATATTTAGAATAAAAAACAAAACTGCGGACGACATTGCTCTCATTCTAAGACCAACCAAAGAGTGTGCTAAAGCCAAATTCGGTGCCAAGTACATCGAAAAAGTCAACGCGGTCACAAATTGCATTGCGAGTGCCAGTGATACATTGCCTGTATTGTAAATTATCATATGGATCGGCAAGGTTAAGATGGTTGACAAACCAGGCACCCATAAATACCACCGACTGTCTTTGAGCATCAACTTGTCAGTAACATATCCTCCTAAAAAGGTTCCGATAGCACCGGTAATGCCCGCTGCCGCTAGCCATGTCCCGACCGGACCAATTTCCATGCCGTGCACACGCACATAGAAACTTGGTGCAAAGTTGGCCGCGCCATATCCGATAAACGCATGCAGGCCTGCTGCAATTGCCATATGCCGAAACGTTGCTCTCGATATGAGCACTTTTACCACTTCCATCATTGGCGGACTTTCTTCAACCGTGGCAATTTTTTCCGCGTATCCGCGCGGCGGTTCCTGCACAGTAAAACGCACTAAAAAGGCGTAGGCAATACCGGGGATTCCGACAACAAAAAATGCCAAGCGCCAATCAAAATACTGGGCGATCCAACCGCCGGCCAACAGACCGATCAGACCACCGAAATTGATTCCCGTCGAATAGATCGATAGAGCGGTCGCTCGCTCCTCCTTCTTAAAAATGTCTGAAATCATCGAGTGAGAGGGAGGACTACCTCCAGCCTCGCCAGTTGCCACACCGATTCTCGCTAGCAAGAGCTGCCAGTAGTTTTGGGTAAGACCGGATATCGCCGTCATCCCACTCCAGACAACGAGCGCGACGGTCACGATATTCCGTCGGTTGCCTCTATCTGCCATTCGAGCAATTGGAATCCCAGCAAAAACGTAAATAGCTGCAAAAGCAAACCCCGACAAGAGTCCCAACTGGGTGTCAGTCAAATTCATATCGGCTTTGATCGGCTCCTGTAAAATGACAAGAATTTGTCGATCAATGAAATTAAAGGTGTAAAGACCCGTTAAGATCGCTAACACATACCAACGATACCAATCTTTATCATAGTGACCCACATCACCGGCAAAACCGACACTGGCGGTAGAATCTTGACTTCCTCGCGGCGGTGAATTTCCTTCAGCGCTACCAACGGTCTTTTCAGGTTCGGTCACATTGTCTCCTTTTATTATTTTCGTGATCGCTTTGCATAAAATCAGAAAGAAGAATAAGAGTCTGCTCGGTAAATGTCCAGCTCCCTCGGTAAGGTAAAACATGACCTTTATCTGCAATTAACCCACAATAAACCTCAATGTCGAGAAGGATTCTTGAAGGTCAAATGGAATAAATCACACGAATATTTACCGCTGGAAATCCCTAACAGGTGATGCCCTCAAACCTTCAATCTCTATTTTGGTAATTTTCTGACGCATCGTCCTCGCCAGACAAAACCCACCATACCGGCTCTATCGCTGCATTTAAGGCCGCCTCGAATTGACTGGATATTGCCGCAAACTAATACGCTGCAACCTGTCAAAGAAAAATTCATAGAGGAATCGAATACTTAACTATGTTAAATTTTAATCATTGAGAGTTAAATATATGGATACGTTCTTCGCCGACTGAAGAACGATTGTTTATTAAAAATAATTAATGACAGCACACACAGAGGAAATACGTCATGACCAGTACTGAAGCTACGCTTTACGATGTTCGAAAAGGAGCAGCCTGGATCACCTTAAACCGACCCAACAACCGAAACGCGTTATCATCAATACTTGTCACTGAGCTCTACGATCACCTAGTCGCCGCTAATGAAGACGACAACGTTCGTTCCATTGTCATTACCGGCTCGGGACCCGCATTCTGTGCTGGGGCTGATTTAAAAAGCCCTCCGGGTCAGACGATCGAAGGAGGCGGAAAGGCAGTACCCTACCCCGAGGTACTGAAAGCTATCATTGACAGTGACAAACCGGTCATAGCTGCAGTAAATGGCGCAGCTTTTGCGGGAGGGTTAGGTTTAGTGGGCGCAGCAGACATAGCCATTACTGTCGACAATGTCCAGTTTAGCTTCAGCGAAGTACGTATTGGCGTTATTCCCGCGGTGATTTCCGTGGTATGCCTTCCTAAGCTAGGGACCCATCACGGGATGAAACTTTTTTTAACGGGCGAAAGGTTCTCTGGAACTCAAGCTGTCGAAATGGGATTTGCGCATCGAGCAGTCGCTTCTGAAAATCTCGTTACTGCCGTTCAGGAAGAAATAGACATGATCAACCTCGGCGGTCCCAATGCAGTTGTTCAGTGTAAAAAACTTGTTCGAAGAGTTCCTCAGCTTTCGTTAGAAGAAGGCTTTGCTGAAACCGCGGAATGGAGTGTCCGCATGTTTAAATCCGAGGAAGGTGCAGAGGGGATGTCAGCCTTTCGCGAAAAGAGAAAGGCTTCCTGGATAGTCGACGATTGAGCTTGGCACGACCCTATCGCAATTAATACGGAGGGAATGGTGCCTTAAGGAATTAAGGCCATTAGTACCACAAGCCCATTTTTCAATAGTGACCAAAGTCCGTCAAAAAAAGTGACTAATGATTATCTGGCACCACCCCAACCTGAGGCATCTCGGCCAAGCCGATATCTTTCGCATGTTGTTCGAAATCTTTGTTCTTCCAGAAAAACGCACCGGGCATTGTCGTAGGAACAACCAGTACATAAAAGAGCGCGCGCCCGACAACTGAAACACACACTGCAGAAAGAATAAGCACTACCCAAGCGATCACTCCCATCACACCCTGTGGGCTGGTCAATAACAGGGTAGTCGCCAACAGTAGATTTGCCGCCAACACGATATTGCGAGTTACATAACTCTTTCCGAAGGTAGTGCACTGAATATAGTGTGAGGCAGCACCTTCGTTCTGAATACTATTCATATCCTTAGAATGTTTTAATAAACCCAGCCCTTCAAGAGTAAAGCCTACCATCAGCATCAACGCTGTTAGGTCTAACATGTTACCCAATGTTTCTCCATCGACCAATGCTGTCGCCACGCCGATAATCGTAATCAACACGCCACCGAGAATGAGGCAGTTACCGACAAATGCGAATCCCGTGTGCGCATGATCCCAGAAAGGACGTGCAGGTATGCGATAACAACGATACATATAATATAAACCTGTCGCTCCGGCAGGAATCGCAAATGCACCAAAGAAATTCGCCGTACCCAACAGCATGCCGGAGGGAATAAGCTCAGAACCAAATAGAGACTGAAACAGGCTATTTTCGGGTAAAACACAGAGCATGTGTAATCCGACACAGGTCAGAAATATACAAATACCTAATCCTTCCCGACAGACAGGTGAGTGGCGTAAATTATTGAAACCGCGATAAAATCGATGCGGCTTACCCAAATGTACCGTGGACATAAGTAAACCCAACGCTGTTAACCCCAACACTACCAGAAGCAATGGAACATACATTACCGATTGAACCAGCGAATTAAGACTGTCGATACCTAGCCGGCTACCGATGAAAACCGTAAAGAAAATGCCGAGCGCTGCCTGCGTTGACAGGGTAAAAAGAACCAGAGGATTTTCTCGCGAGCTAAGTTTTTTGATATTCCAAAAAGTTGCTTTTCCTTTTTTCTGATCCACCACGGGCTGATAATTACCATCTTCTTGTTTATGATACTTGATCGGCATGCCGTCAGTGCGAGTCATTTCGTCAGCCATTTTTTTGGTTTGCTGAAATCGAACATTGGGTTGGGTTATTTGTGGGTCGGGAAAACCCGGGATCTGAATTTTCGCCTGTTCTCGATTTTCAGGGGTATTTTCTACCACACCAAAATTCAAGGCATTGCCCAGACAAGCTGAAACACAGGCGGGTTTCAGACCTACTTCCAAACGGTCAACACACATATTACATTTGGAAACCTGGCCTTCGACCGGGTCTAGTTGAGGTGCGTTATAGGGACATACCCACGTGCAATAACCGCAACCAAAACAAGTGTCAGGGTCTTGCAACACGGCACCGTATTCTGCATGTTTGGTATAGGCTCCCGTCGGACAACCTTTTAAGCAAACCGGATCATCACAATGGTTACAGGCCATTGATATGTTCATCCGAGTAAAGTTCGGATAGGTCCCGCCCTCGACGTAACCGACTGAGCGAAAACTAATATGGGGAGGATTGTCATTTTTTTCACTACAGGCTGCTTCGCAAGCGTGACAGCCAATACAATTATCTGCAGTGAAATGGAAGGCATGTTGCTTATTACGGTTGGGATTACAACCGACACCCGGCTCTTCGTTAATAAACATCTCTCGTTCCAGCGGCGCCGCTCCACCGGTGCGCGCGATCAAGTCAACAGGAGCTTCATAATAATTTACTGCGGCCGTTTCTTTGTCATTTAGGAAAGCATACTGGGGTTCATCGTCTCTAACATTCCACATACTGTTTAAACCTATATTATTTCTTGAAATTGACTAACATTGATTAACATTGCGCTCCAGGGACTCGACATTGCGGTCGAATAAAATCCCCGTGAGAAGATTCCTCCGCTTTATCTAGGTCGATCAAAAAGCCCTTCGCTCAACATTCAGCTGTGCGGCTTCAGACTGGTCGATGTCCTCGATGCGAACTGCACATTGCTTAAATGCCGGTTGACGCGAGTATGGATCTAACAGGCCAAGCGATAATCGGTTAACACAATCGTGGTAATGCATTGGAATAAACACCATATCTCTGGGCACTCTATGAGTCGGCTGCACCATCACTATCGCGTCTCCACGCTTGGAAACTAGCCGCACATATTGCATGCTGGAAATGCCCAGCTCTCTAGCAGCATCAGGGTTAATCTCCATATACGGCGTTGGGCTAAACTTATTTAAATTGCCTAGTTTTCCAGTTTTAGTACGGGTATGAAAGTGTTCGATAACTCGCCCCGAATTTAGCCAAAAAGGAAACTGTTTATCGGGAGTTTCGTTGTTTTCGACATAGTGCATCGCCATCAGATTAGCCCTACCGTTAGCTGTCGGATATATTCCGTCGGAGTATAAACGCTGATCTCCCGTTTCCTGGTTTTCCCGCATTGGCCATTGCAGGCCCTTATGCTTTTCAATCAGATCATGACTCATGCCGGAAATATCGAGGGTGCGTCCGTCGCCTTTGGATAGCTGTTTCATCTCGTCAAATATTTCTGAAGTTGTATCGGGGAATTTGATTTTCTTTCCATTATCAAACCGTTTTGCCAATTGATTGAATATCCAAAAATCAGGTTTGGATTTGCCTGGCGGCTCTATAAATTTGCGTACAATATTGACTCTTCTCTCGCTGTTAGTCTGCACGCCTTCTTTTTCGCCCCAACTGGCGGCTGGCAAATACAGATGGGCATAGTCCACCGTTTCGCAATCGCGGTAGATATCTTGTACTACCATAAACTCCAGCTTTTGTAGGGCCTTCTTAATACGAGGTTGGTTCGGCATGGACGTTAATGGGTTAGTTGCAACGATCCACAAGGCTTTAATCTGTCCAGATTCAATGGCTGGGAAAATATCCGTCTGTTGCAATCCGCGTTTTGCGGGGAAAAATTCCTCATCGATACCCCAAAAATCTGCGACTTCCCGGCGATGTCGAGGTTTTTCGAGCATGCGATAACCCGGTAAGCCTGAACAGGAAGACCACTCGCGCGTGCCCATCGCATTACATTGCCCGGTAATTGAAAGGCTCGTGCCTCCTGCAACCCCTATATTGCCAGTGATCAAATTCAAATTGTTAATACCGCAAACTCCATCGGAACCGTGGGTACTTTGGTTAATGCCCATGGTCCAAATACTCATTGCAGATGGCGCATTGGCATAAATACGCGCAACGTGGCGAATCATGTCTTCATCGATTCCGCAGACTTTAGCAGCACTCGCTGGGTCATATTGTTCGACCGTTTTTTCGAAATCTTCAAAATCATTACAGTGAGCCTCAATGTAGCCCCTGTCTTGCAATCCCTCTTTCAAAATCACGTGCGCTAATGCGTTTAAAAGCACCAAATCTGTGCCCGGGGTGATGGGTAAGTGGATATCGGCAAATTGCGCCAGCATCGTCACACGCGGATCAACGACGATAAGCGGAAACTTTCTTTTCTCTAACGCTTCTTTCAAGCGCCAATAGATAATGGGGTGCTGCTCGGGGAGGTTCGATCCAAAAGCGATGAGACAATGAGTACTATCGAAGTCATCATAACAGCCGGGCGGTCCGTCCGATCCAAAAGACCGCTTGTACCCTGACACCGCCGACGCCATACACAAGGTCGTATTTCCATCGTAATTATTTGTTCCGATAACACCTCTTACAAGCTTGCCAAGCGTGTAGAATTCTTCCGTAAGCAATTGACCAGTGGATACAATCGCGACACTGTCACGGCCGTATTTTTCCTGCACGCGCTTTATTTCAAGTGCCATGTGGTCGAGTGCACCATCCCAACCGACAGGGCGAAACTCTTCGTGGGTCTTTTCTCTAATTAGCGGTTCGTCCCCGCGCCCTGCTGACGAGGATAACTCATGTTCAAAAATCCCCTTAATGCATAACTTACCCCTGTTAACGTGGGCACTTCCCATTCCACGGCTACTAACCGGTTTACCCTCATTGTTTAGTCCAACTTCCAAAGTACAACCGGTTGAACAATAACCACATACAGCGTATTTCCAATTCTTAATTTGCTTGTCAACAATTTTTATAGGTTTACGGTTTTTACGACCAAATAACATCCACTACTCCAGAAACAACAATAACTAACCCCACCCTCAAGCCACATCTCTAGAGGACGCTGTCGAGCCCGAAACTTATCGCACCAAAACAACGCAGGACTCAAAATTTTGCCATTTATTAACGCAACTAAGCCTCGTTTTCTTAAGGGTTTCGCTTTCCTGAGTAAATTAGTCAAGATTTATGCCAGCTTTCATACAACCTTGCGATCCGCAATTATGTCTTGATAGTTAAAATTGCCGAGAACGTACGTCTACGTGCTTTCTCGATTGAACAGAGTGGGAAGTCTGCGGTTGAATAACACGGCCGATCGAAACCGTTTCCGCGAGCGGCGCAGGAGGAAAAATGGTATGAAATGGGAGGTGAAAATACGGTCAAGAAATTGTGAAATCGATAAACGATGTCAAGGTATCGCCGCCGCTTGGACAGGATGCCCAAGCGGCCTAATCAATGACCGGAGGTATCGTCTGTAAGACGATTTTTCCGTACAAAATCTGTAAACTCTTCGGCAGGGAGAGGTGGACTAAATAAATAACCCTGGCCGATATGGCAACCATTCTCAAGAATAATGTTTCGCTGACTCGGTTTTTCTACCCCTTCAGCAACGATTTCTAAACCAAGCACATTACCCAGACTGATCACTGCCTTGATAATCGCTATATCGCTAGTATCCTCGGGAATTCCCATGACAAAAGATCGATCAATTTTCAATTTATCAATCGGTAGTTGCTTTAGATAACTCAATGATGAATAGCCGGTGCCAAAGTCGTCGATAGCAAGACTCACACCCAAGTTACGCAGCGAAAGTAATACTCCCTGTACGTCTTCGGTATATTCCATTATGCTATTTTCAGTTATCTCCAACTCTAGCATACTCGGATCAATTCCAGTTTCTTCAATAGCCTGTCTAAGGGAATCAACAACATCACCTCGCACCACCTGAACTCCTGACAAATTGATAGCTAGCTGTTCAATTGTTAAACCATCGGCCTGCCAATTCCGGAGATGTCGACAAGCCTCTTTGATCACCCAGTCACCGACCTCCACAATTTGACCAGTAGCTTCGGCAATGGGAATAAATTTTATCGGTGAAATAAGGCCTTTATCGGGGTGTAACCATCGTACCAGAGCTTCTGCCCCAATAATTTTCCCGCTCCTGAGATCTACCTGGGGTTGAAAATACAATCGTAATTGTTTTTGTTCTACTGCACGACGTAAGGCAGTTTCTAACTCCAGCCATTCTGCAGAAGAAGCTGTCATAGCCGGCCGATAAAACTCATAAGCCGCACCGCCTTGTTTTTTTGCAGTGTACATCGCTGCATCGGCATGTTTAACGAGGTTCGCCCCCGTTTCACCATCTTCCGGGTAAATACTAATGCCCATACTTGCAGCTATAAAGAGCTTATGTGGGCCAACATCGAAGGGTTTTTCGAAAAGGGCGAGTACTTGAGCCGAAATCGCTGCGGCCATTTCCACTCCCTCTATCCTCTCTAACACTATTGCTAATTCGTCACCACCGAGGCGAGCCAAAGTATCATTGTCGTGAATTGTATTCTGAATGCGAGCACATACACTGCGCAATAACGCGTCGCCAGTTTCATGGCCCAAGCTATCATTAACCTGTTTAAACCGATCTAAGTCCAAACACAACAAAGCCAATTTTTGATCCTGTCGATCCGCTGTCTTTAGAGCATGATCCAAACGATCGTTGAATAGACGGCGATTAGGTAGACCGGTCAAAGTATCATAATACGCCTGGTATTGAATTTGTCCTTCGGCGTCTATTCGTGAAGTTATATCGAGTAAGGTACCAATAACTCCGGGAGTACCATGATAGAGTGAGCGGTTACCGAATAATTCGACATCAATCTTTGTGCCGTCCTTTCTCAAGCCGCGAATCATATAGTGGATAGACTCCACTTCTCCTGAGATACGTTTTTCGACATTAGTTTTGACACCGGTTCTACTTTCGGGACTGGACAAGTCTAGGGGGCCCATTTTTCCGATTATCTCTTCGCGCTTATAGCCAAAAATTTCCGCTAAGCGCGGATTGACATAAGTAAAAATATCCTCCTGGATAACGTAAACCCCCACCAAAGAATTTTCCGATAATTCGCGGAACTGACTTTCCGATTCTTCAAGGGCACGCCTTCCCTCTAATTTCTCTGTTATATCGTGGAAGGTAAGCACAATACCTTTTAGGCTGGAAGAAACAATTAGCGGCCTCGCCAAAAACTCAACGGGAAATTGCGTGTCGTCACTGCGTTTGAATGCGGCTGTCCCGGAACTTAGTTGTATATCTCCATCCATTATCTGCTGGATAGGCAACTTACTCCAGTTATCAACTTGCGGATAACAATTCGATTGAACCCAAAAATCTCGTGCATCGCGACCGAGTAAGTCCTTGGGTAACGCGCCCAATAACTCAGCTGCTGCCGGATTAACATAGGTAAGAGAACCGCGAGCATCGAGGCTGACAATGCCCTCTCCGGCGGTTTCGAGAATACTTCTATCTAACATCGCACACCGTAAACAAAGGATGCCTAATCTTAAAGATCCTCAAGGGAAATGGCCCTGCGGGAGACCAAAACTTCGGTCCCGACCTAATGTGATAGAAAAGAGATACATCATTCAATAAACTGAACATAACTACCCGCCTCCTTTTTCGACTGATACATCGCGAAATCTGCACGTTTTACAAACATTTCAGAGGCCTCGTCAGAATTGAACTCTGAGATACCGACACTTAACGAAAATGGTAAATCTGCGCGATTATAATCAATTAAAGCAGCTGGTTTATTGTCCTCAAATTGTTCCACTACTCTAGCCGCGACCGCAAGAGCTTTTTCTCTATTGGCCTCGGGAAGTAATAGCATAAATTCATCGCCGCCATATCGGAAACCATGATCATTAGAACGGGCAGCAGTCTTTATAACGTCCGCAATATAGCGCAGTAGATTATCTCCCTCTATATGCCCAAGGCTATCATTCACCAATTTGAAATTGTCCACGTCGATACAGATCAAACTCAATGGCCGATCATGGCGCTGGCAACGAGCGATTTCCTGTGAAAGAACCGTGTAAAAATGACGTTGATTATAAAGGCCTGTCAGTCCATCTGTGATGGCCAGTGATTTCAAAGACTGTTCAAGTTCCTTTTGCAGCGTCAAGTCATGGAAAAAACCAATGCTTCCGATTTCTTCATCATTTTCTGTAATAAGCGTTGCGGATATCAATATAGGTAGAATGACGCCGTCATTAGTCCGCAACTTCGTTTCGTGTTGCTGAATTAAACCTCGACCGCCACAACTCTCACTATGAATAAGCTTCTTAATTTCTTTGCCTGCGCCCTCAGGATGATAGAGCTTACTTATGTGCAGCTGATTAACCACCTCGTCAGATTTATAGCCCAGTAACTTTTCAGCGGCGGGATTAAAAAGTGTAATTCTCCCTTCTCGATTTACACCAATAACCGGGTCGGGGCAAATTCTGGCGAGCTCATTGGAGATCAAATCTTTCATGTTACAACTTCACCTTAAATGGAATAACAAAAAGTTCTATCTTGTATTCGAAATAGAAATACCGGCCTAAAACTTTGATAAAAATGTGTTGGTACGAGTATCGTGAGAAGACTCAATGCCTGCAAATTATTCTCAATATGAATAGAAGATCCATCAATAATAGCGCAAAAATACTTCTAATTGCGTAGTATAACAACTTTATTTTGACTACTTTTCACTTCAGAATTCTTTTTTATCTTCATGCCGCCATCAAACTAAAGCATTTTGATGTGTCTTGGTTTTTGGCCAAAATCGCTACCATACGTAGATTTCTCTAAATTTTCCACTTGGCTTTTGACCACAAAAATCTTTTACCTGATTAGCTAAAACTCATAGATATCTCGCTGCCACACAACCATTACGATAGATTTCCAAAGGAAGTCGTCTGCCCAACAACTCCACGACTTTGAGAAATATCTGAGAACGGCGAAAATCTTTTTCTTCCTCCACCACCATCAGTAACGGTATTCCTATCCTGAAAAATCCAAGCCACAACGAACAAGAGAGAAGAGGAAAGGTTTCGGAGATAAAACAAAGGATGACCGCCCATTTTTACATTGCCACTTGTTCCAATTTCGAAGCCGGAAATGAGCTGACGGGAAATACAATAGGCAGATGACGGAAATACTTGCAGCTTCAACACAAATCTTGAAAGAAATGATTTGGAAATGTGATTAGGCATGAAGCGCGTGTTGTCACGCGACCGGAAGAATGACCTCGGCTTCAAAAAAGTCGCTTAGCCCAGCTCATCTTTTTTGAAAGCGATTCTATTACGAAACGAGGAGATTTATTAGAAACACGTCCATAGGTTGTTAAAATCCAGACGTGTAACCAAAGAACTTTTTCATCGTAACATTCTCTCTGCTAAGCTCGCTCGGAACAAAACCATCAATAGATCATGCCCCTTCACGTCCAACTTAGACCTCTCTTTCTAGAGCAAGTCCGACCTGCGAATAGTAATCAGCTATTACAATACTATCGCGACAATACAGTCGGGATAGTACAACCATCAAGCGGTCACTAACTCCTGATTCACAATTTTTTCTCAATCGAGACAACCCTAAAGCAGCGCACCTAGTAAACTGTCACAAAAAAAACAGTTAACTAAACTGGACTTTTGGAAAAACATTAATTATAGTTCATCCGCTTTTTAAAAAATGATAATAAAAATAACGCACCAAGTTACAACTCAGCTCCATGTCAGGGATTTCAGGTCTGATTATTTTTATGCTTACAGTCCGCGACAGTTTCGGCGAGTTACGCCCCGAAAATCGTAAAATGAAGCAATAAAAATCGCAGTAACTTGTTATGCTCACAATGTAGCGAGGCTTTGGAATATGCATTATATCCAACCGAAAAAAAATGCAAACGTAACGATAACAAGTGCCGATGGTGCTCGAATTCAGACTCGATTTCACCATGCCGTAAACGGGCGGTGGACGCTGGCGTTCAATGTAACTAAAGCCCAATTGATGACAAGCTTCGATGTTGTCGAGATCAATTTTATCTTTGATGAGCATATTTATACCGCGAAAGCTAACGTCAGCGGGGTCAACAGTTCAATTGGGTCATGCTTTATTGATAGTATTCAGGAATATCAATCTCGTCCGCTACGAGGCGAGGATCGCATTGCCGTTAGTCTTCCTTGCTCAATCATCACGAAAGACAAAATTACTTCCCGCAGTACCTTCATCGACAATCGACAAAATATAATATCTAATCTCAGTTACACGGGAGCTCTGTTGTCGACAAATATGTTAAGTGGTAATGGAAACAGCTTACTCATGTTGTTCGCGTTGGATATTCACGCGGAATTAGATCCGGCCCTTCATAGAATGTATATTCGAGGACATATCGTACGCGAACAAGAAAATTCAAAAAGCCCTTTCGCCCACCATTACGGTATTCAGTTTGGAAATACTAATCCTTCGTTTCAACATTTACTTAAAACTTACCTGGAGAACATGAAGCTAAACGCCGCGGGGAAAACAACAAGAGCCGCGTGATGAGAGTTATTAGCCTTGATTGATTTCTAGATGACGACGCAACCATTGAGATGAAACACATCAATGGTTGGCCGGAGAAAGAGGAAGAATGATATTTAGGAAGACAGAGTAAAACTAAACCGCGTACCCTCTCCCAGGCGACTCTGAACCGATATAACGCTTTGATGTAATTCGACAAGACGGCGAGTGATAGCCAATCCTAAACCGCTGTTTCGCCCTTTACTCTTAACACTGTTGGTTGCTCGGAAGTGAGGCTCGAAAATATGCGCGATCTCCTCGTCGGGAATGCCTATACCACTATCCTCGACTGATATATTAACTCCTCCATCAACACGGGTGAGTACGACTTGTATTCGGCCGCCATCCTTACAATGACGAACGGCATTGTCCAGTAGGTTGGTTAACAATCGCTCCAACTTTTCTATATCTGCCATAACTAACAGAGAAGGATCTTTGGGGGTAACGTCCAACGCCAACTTTCTGCCATCCTCGATGTGTAACTTTTGAAATAAATCCTGAATCAACTCCGCCACTGCTACCGGTTCGCGGTGCAATATCACATCGTCCCCCTCGAGATGTGCTAACTCAAAAAGCTGTTCGATCAAATGACTGATTTGAGTGCTATTATTGATCGCCGTCTGAATTATCTTTTCATTTTGTTCGGGACTTAACTCATGGTTTTTAAGCTGCCAGGTTTCGAGATAACCTTGCAAAGATGCCAGCGGCGTTCGCAAGTCATGAGACACGTAAGAGATGAGTTCACGGCGCAATTCATCCGTATTTTTTACTTTTTGATACTGCTTCTTCAAGGTGCTGGCCATTTCCTGAAAAGTGACACCGAGTCGACTCACTTCATCTTGCGCGGTACTTTGCCATTGACTAAGTTCCAACTCTCCCTGCTCAAAACCTCTGGACTTGAAAGATTGCATATCGCCGGCTAACCTTCGCAAAGGACGAGTTATTAGAGAAAAGAACAACAGCATGGCGCAGCCGACAAACAACAATATCGCGACTAAACCCCAAAAGCTAATCTTCACTATGTGACTCTTTTGCAATAGGTCCACGACATTATCGTAAATCTCGCCGCCAATAATAATATATAGATAGCCAATTAACTGATCGTCATGATGGATTGGTGCGGCGGAAAAAATTTTCTTATTGGAGGAAGAACGCGGATCGTCACCCAGTACCGGTAACATTACCGCTCCGTCGATCAGATCTCTTACCGGCACCAGGTCTACCTTATCACGTTTGACCTTGCCGGGATCAGCGGAATATGTCGTCACGACTCCCTCGGGATCGAGAATATAGAATTCAAAACTCGGCCCCAAAATCATCATCGAGTGAAACGCGTGCTCAAGCGCCTCTTTATCTATTTTCCCGTTCTTTAACAGTGCGTCATCGTGTGCGATGTGTTCCGCCAACTCCAGGTGAAGTTTTTGTTCAACCTCTTGTTGATAGCTACGAGTAAGTTGCAAAGCGAGGCTTAGAAGCAATATACCGACCAAAACAAAACTGGCGATAATAGCTAAGGCGATTTTGCTGTAAAAAGTATTAATCTTTCCAAGTATCACTGAACTTATACCCCACACCCCAGACCGTTAAAACAAACTGCGGTTTAGCCGGATCAATTTCCAGCTTATTCCGCAAGCGATTGATATGGGAATTTACCGTATGTTCATAACCACTATGTTTGTAACCCCAAATGCTATCCAACAACTGCGCACGGCTAAACACTAGTCCGGGCTGGCGTGCCATATATATCAAAAGGTCAAACTCCGTACTTGTCAGATCTACTAACGAGTTTGCTATACTCACTTGCCGCTTGCCGACATTAATACTTAGAGATCCGAAGTTCAGCAGATTGGATTCCGCTCCAGCTACCGGCTGAGTTAACATTTGAACCCGACGTAGCTGCGCCTTAACTCTCGCCTTTAGCTCACGCACGCTAAAAGGTTTCGTTATGTAATCATCGGCCCCCATTTCCAAACCAACCACCCTATCAGCTTCTGAGCCGAGTGCGGTTAACATGAGAATGGGAGTTGTTAGTCCTGCCGATCTAAGCTGCCGACAGATTTCCAGTCCATCTACCCCTGGCAGCATAAGATCAAGAACCAACAAGTCGTAACTGCCCGATAGGGCCATCTTCAGCCCTCGCGTGCCGTCATTACTACTATCGACTTCATGATTGATATCGGAAAGGTTCATTGTGATCAAGGCATTAATGTCTTGATCATCTTCAACCACGAGAATACGATTCTTCATGCGTGTAGGTTGCCTTGTTATATGCTATTCGGTCCGAGTGACAGTCAATGTCGCAACCGGTGCATCAAATCGGTGAGACTGGTCCAACGCTGAATCCGGATTGTTTCCATCGATGCTTGCAATTCCAGGGTGTCGCGCTACTTTATCGAGATCATCACGCAGCGCATTAAAACCTTCGCCGCCATCAGCGGGTCCGGGAATACTACCAACGGCTTCGCTATTAGCTTCAGTGCCCGCATCGTAAACCGCAAGCTTCCGGCTGAGACTTTCTCCAACGGCTAAGCCGGATAAGTCAACGCCATTCAAACCGGTGAAGGCATCATTAGTATTGACCAACATAGTCACTAATGAAAGCTCTGAAAACGCCGTATCAACTTCAAGCTCCACAGTACTAGCTTCACCTGGCCCAAAAGCTGAATCTCCACTACCCGACACCGTCATACTTACCGCGTCAGCCTCCTGTAGGAGAAGTGCATTGTCGCCACCCTCTGCCAACATTTCAAGTCCCTCAGAAGCAGAGCCCCCAAATTGCCATGCACTGTAGCCACCATCGTGAATAATAACCGCTATCGGAGATAATGGCTGATTGTGGGTGTGATTACTTACGGTAACGCTAAAACTATTAGTCTGTGGTTGCTGCTCTTGCTCTTGCTCTTGTCCAACATCATCGTCATCATCGCTATCGCCATCAAAGACATTGCAAGCTGACAAAAGACCGGACAAGAACAGCGCTAACAAAACGGTGTTAACTGGCTTGCCTTGTTTAACTCCGTGTTGCTTAATTTTATTTCTTCTAACGTGGTTCTCATTCATAACACTCGCTCCTTTTACTCGTTTGTTATTTGACAGTTACGACAACTTTGGCGACTGGGTTTAACCAGCGATGTACACGGCTGTCGAGATCGCTCGCGCCACCGTCAGTATTGGTATCGCCGATATTGCCACGATGAATGTGAACCAGTGTATTTTGTTCTGTATTGGTCACTCCGCTGGCCGTCGTTGTGACATCCATGCCTGGGATGACCGGAATTCCCGCAGCACCAGGGGCACCGCCTCCGTTCACTATTTCGTCGTTCACTTCAGTGCCCGCGTCGTATGCATTCAGGTAAATAGTATAGGTATCGGGTGTTGTCGGAATTTCCCAGCCGTTAAGACCAACGAAGCCATCGTTAGTTGGTAATATCATGCCTACGATACTTAAGTGAGTATTTTCGGCAGTATCGAGTTCACTGACCATGGTGGAACTCGTTGGCGCCAAAAGACCCGCCGCTGGATTACTCGCAGTACTGGCACTCGTACCACTTAAGATTGATTCCAAACCAGAAATATCTCCACCTTCAGCCATCGCTTGTAATTCGCTACTGGCAGCTTCACCCGCAACAAAAAGTGATGTTTCACTGTCGTGCGCCGTAATAACTAAGGGAGTAAAGTGCATTGCGTGAGTTAAGTTAGTTATTTCGATATCGACAATCTCAGCTTGCACCGTTGCTACTTGTGAGAATTGCATAGTGAGAGCGAGTGTTATTGAGGTGTAAAGCGCTTTTTTGGTCATGATAATTCCTCGAGTTATGTGTTATTAGTTTGTTGAGTTGTATTCTTGGACAACACAATAGCGAAGAAAAATTGCGATAGTTTCACAGGAATGTCACATTTCTATCACAAACAAATCGTTCGAAATGTACGATATAATCTGTCAGACAAACGAGATTTTGAAAACCACATCAAAATGCTTTTTAACGGGCCAAATAGGCGCTTTAAAAGTGCGACTAGTCCAGATGACGTTTCCGGGCAGATACAGCTCGGCTTTTATGAAACACGTTTGGACTTACCATTAACGCTTAAGTGATGAGAATTAAGTCAGATAAGGTGCGATACAAAGACCGATTTTCGATCAGAAAATACTAAAAATAGTTCAAATCCACTTCCAGTTAAAAAATTTTCACCAAACAGGAAACGTATATCTTATGAAAAAAATAATAATCATTTTAACAGTCTTGATATTGCTGTTAGTCACCTTAATAGTGGCAAGAACGCTGTTACATCAACCCTTGTCGAAAAGCACTGCCGACACCGTCAATATAAGCGTCGACGAAAAGCAATTGGCGAAACATATGTCCGAAGCCGTTCAATTCAAAACCATTTCTTTTCAATCGAAAGAGCTGGCGATTGAGGAGTTTAGTGGATTTATTAATTGGGTTTTCGAAACCTACCCAGAGGTTCAAAATAATCTGGAGTATGAACAATTGGGTGGTTATTCAATGCTTTATAAATGGACAGGCAAAAACCCCGATTTAGAGCCCATTTTACTGACCGGCCATTACGATGTGGTACCGGTAATCCCAGGAAGTGAAGGCTTATGGGACCACGCGCCATTTTCCGGTGAAATAGCAGACGACCACGTCTGGGGACGAGGTGCGCTCGATGACAAGAGTGCCGTGATTAGTTTGCTCGAAGCCGTGACACTGTTATTGAAGGAAGGATTTCAACCAGAGCGTAGTATTTACTTAAGTTTCGGACACGACGAAGAATTAGGTGGTACACAAGGTGCGGCTAGCGTCGTGGAATATGCCAAAAAACATGGCATCAATTTCCTGTGGTCTTTAGATGAGGGATCGTTCTTATTCGATAAAATGATTCCTGGAATCGATCAAATAATGGGAGCCATTAACGTTGCAGAAAAAGGCAGCCTCACCCTACAAATTGTCGCAAAGGCCGCCGGAGGCCACTCCTCAGCGCCACCAAAACAAACGGCAGTAGGAATATTAGCGGAAGCCATCACAAAATTAGAAACCCATCCTGTCCCGGGAGGACTGGAGGGCCTGTCTGCTCAAATGTTCGATACTATTAGTCGTTATATGCCGTTTACTTTTCGTATGTTATTTGCCAATCAATGGCTATTCCAAGGCACCATTGAAACTCGCCTGGCAGATTCGCCTTTCATGAATGCGATGCTTCGCACCACAACCGCTCCTACCATGTTATCCGGAAGTACAAAAGTGAATGTGTTGCCTATCGAAGCCATCGCCACAGTTAACTTTCGCTTACACCCTCGGGACTCTGTCGGCGATATTATTAGCCACGTTAAAGCGGTGGTCGACAATGATAATATCGAAGTACGGGTGCGGGAGAATGCCGGCAGGCCCGCATCACAGGTGTCCGATTGGACATCTGTCGGTTTTGATATGCTGGAAAAATCGGTTAATGAAATACTGAAAGATACTGTGATTGCGCCGGGCGTGATGATTGCTGGCTCAGATACTAGACATTATGGAAAGGTGTCTAGTAATTCCTTCCGCTTTAACCCAATGACTGTCACGCAAAAAGATGTAGCCACGTTTCACGGCACTAACGAGCGCATATCGATTGCCAATCTCGCGCAAGCAACGAAAATCTATTCCCGACTGATGATCAATGGGTCTGCGCCGTAAACAAGAAAAACAGAAAATATCTATTAGAAGCAATCTCCGTTTTTTTGAGACATTTCTTATAATAAAAAACCCGACCTAGGTCGGGTTTTTTAATATTATCAATAGACGCAAGGCACCTTAGTCGAAAATAATCACGCCACGAGCATTAACGTTATCTTCCATATCGTCGAATGCCTTTTTTGCTTCGTCGATCGAATACGTCGTGCTTACCATGTCGTCCAGATTTAGTTTTCCACTCTGATATAAGTTTAACAACTTCGGGAAATCAACCGGTGGGTTTGCGTCTCCGTACATACTTCCCTTTAGGGTCTTACCACTTAAGGAAATCATTAGCGCATTGAGTTGCATGCTATCGGTCAATTTACCTACACCAACAACAACGGCCGTGCCAGCTCGACGCACGGCGTTATAGGCCTGCTCCATTAAAGCGGGTACTCCAACTGCTTCGAACGCGTAATCAGCACCGCCGCCGGTTAATTCCTGTACCTTTGCTACCGCGTCTTCAGTCCCGCCGTTGACAAGATGAGTCGCTCCGAATTTTGTTGCCATTTCCAATTTATTATCGGAAAGATCGACAGCGATTATTTGACCCGCACCGGCTAAACGAGCGCCCTGAATAATAGATAATCCTATACCACCGCATCCGAACACCGCTACAGTTGAGCCAGGCTCAACTTTGGCAGTATTAATAGCTGCGCCAACACCCGTCATCACTCCGCAACCAACTAAGGCCGCTTTATCGAGTGGAATATCCTTCGCAATTTTCACAGCACTGATACTCGGACAAACGACATATTCAGCCATACATCCCAGTAGAGTCATAACTTGCAATTCTTCATCACCACGACGAACTCGGGTAGTCCCATCAATCATCCGGCCTCCTGCCGCCGAGCCCGCGGTACACATGTTGTGGCGGTGATTATGACAATCATTACATTCACCACAAAAAGGGACAAACGATAAAACCACATGATCACCCACCTCAAACTGGGTAATTCCCTCTCCAACTTCCTCGACAATACCTGCGCCCTCATGCCCAATAACAACAGGCGTTTGCATAGGGATAGTTCCGCTAATCACCGAAAGGTCAGAACGACACACACCCGTCGCTTTCATCTTAACTAATAATTCGCCCGCTTGCGGCGAATCGAGGGTCACTTCATCCACACTGTATTCGTTAATGGCATTGACCACTACGGCTTTCATTGTTTTCAATTCATTTCTCCTTTTTAATTTTATAGGTGATAGTTAAAACAAACTCGAAAAATACTAATAATGAGTGAATATTCAAAGGGCACTAAGCATGCCATAGGTTGCGGCGACGAACAATTCCCCCGGAGACGGAAAGTTCAGGCAATGCAGTTTGTTCCATACTTACCAAAGAGCTTTCTCTTAAACTCCCTCTAAATCACCTTTCTATTTTGCCGACAAAAATTGAGAAAGAAAACGCCTATTCAGGTCACAATTTCGCACCGACGTATCCAGCGCTTCCCGTTTCTTAAAATACCAGGACATTAGAATACATGCCTATCGCTCGACACAAATCCATTAACCCATTCACGCCAACTCCAAGCGTCAATAATAGTCATTCACCGCGTTCAGTTACCCCTATTATCCATTCACCGAAAGACATTGGTCCGTAAAAACACCGCCTCCAATAGCCCACAGTATTGTCAGTTAATCAGGAAACGACTAACAATCCAAATAGAATAGATAAACCCTTTAAAATCAATAACTAAAGAGACAAGACGGCAAAGAAAAACGACAAAGTGATCGTGAAAGCTAGCCGAAAAAAGACAGAACAGCTGTCAGACACCCCCGATTGTTGCCACTTCTCCGTATACTCTGACCCTGTCAGCGCTAGAAAATCGCACGCTCTGTAGGTAGCAATAAATAGTATCGAAGATTTCTGTTCTTGAACTTGTCTATTAATCGAGAGACTGCGATTTCTTAATCCATTTAAACAGAATTTAACATGCAATTACGAAGACATAAGCCTAGAATCATGCCTATATCAGTAAGTGGGATATTTCGAATACGATTCAGATATCCTGTCCGGCGGATGATCAATTTACACGAGCCCATCCCTACAAAATTAAAGTTCTGTAACCATAGCAAATCCCACAGATACCGTTATTTCTTCCCCAACATAAAGAACTATTATGGCCTTAGAACTGAGCGACGAACAAATACAAAAATTGATGCAAGGAATATCAATTCCTCCACAACCTCAGATCATGGTCGACCTGCAGATGGAGCAATTTTCAAATGATTGTGACATAAGCCGAATCGCCAAACTTATTAGTCAGGACGTCGGTCTGTCCGGCAGTATTTTGAAAACGATCAACTCTCCATTTTTCGCAATGAAGAATAAAGTCACGTCAATTCTACAGGCCTGCACCCTACTGGGGATAGACAGTGTTGTTAATATCGTTAATGCGCTGTCTATTAGAGGCGAACTGACTGACGAGAATATAGTCCAACTCAATAACTTTTGGGACAGTGCCATGGACGTAGCGATGGTCTGCACGACTATTGCGCAAAAAATTAATTCGACATCGGTCGATGAAGCCTATACGGTCGGACTCTTTCACAATTGCGGCATCCCGCTAATGATGATGCGTTTCGAAAATTACGGGGAGGTAATGCATGAAACTTATACGAATTCAGAGTCTCGTATTATTGACTCCGAGAATGCCCACTTCAAGACGAATCACGCCGTAGTCGGTTATTACGTGGCGAAATCCTGGAACCTGCCAAAATATCTCTGCGATGCAATCGCAGATCACCACAGCGCTGACGTTATATTTGCCAATTCCGAATACGAGAAAAAAGAGCAGAAAGATCTCTTAGCCATTCTCAAAATGGCAGAACACATTTGTAAACTTTATAAAACATTAGGTAACCAAGAAATTGATATTGAGTGGGAGAGGATAGAATCCGAGGTTTTAGACTACATCGGTCTAAGTCCCGAAGATTTTATTTCTGTTACAGAATCATGTCAGGATATGGGCTTAACGTGAAACGAATTTAATACTCGATAAGTCTCAGGCATTGATAACAACCGGAAGAACAAGTTCAATAGATGAAGAGGGTTTAGTTTCCCCTAATAGGTGTCGAAAAAAGGGTATTGGATACTTTTAGGCTCACAACAACCGACGAGAATGAAGCTAACGAAGAGAACTATCAGGTGAATATAAATAGGCCAAAAAGAGCTCGATCGGCCGCAGTAAAAGTAAGCATTAAAGAACCGAAAATCATTGAGAGCTTTCTAAACAATCCAAACTTGAGACAAGTCAGCTTAGACGATTCAACTCAAACAATTCAATACGGCACAACTCAATTTAGGACAAACAAGCGGGAGATTCTCGCATTGTGTGGCTTGCTTGCCCCATTCTTGAAATCTAACAGTTTAAAAAAGGGTTCTGTTTTTATATTTGCACAATGTCATCAATTCGATCTGAGTGGCCATCAATGGCATAAGACATTATGACTAAGTCTCGACAAGTTCCGTTACGGTCTTCGACATAGTCCGCCAGTAGAGCTTCAGGAACGAATCCAAGACGACGAAAAGCTGCTTGAGCTCCGTGCTGATCCGGCGTCATGTTCGCCATCAATTTTTTGACGCCAATACTGCGAGCGACATCAAAAATCTCTGAAGTCAAATTTTTCCCAAGACCACGGGTCCGATATTCACTACTAACATTAACTCTCAATTCCCCAACGCGACGAGTCCAGGGTGCTGGATTACGATGCACAGTGGCGTAGCCAATTAAATTCTCGTCTCCATCGTAGACAACAATCGACGTCGAGTGACCTGTTTCTATATTCTGAATCCAATTATCAACAACATCGGGCTGGGTAAGATCGACTCGCAAAAACAGTAAATCTTGTTGCGGCAGCGCTTGTGAAAACGCCAAGATAGCGTCTCGGTCTGAAGCGGTCATCAGACGAATCTCAACGACAGCACCGTCTGGTAAAGAAATAGATTTGGGATAGCGAGAAGCAAAATCCTGATTCGACATTATAACTCCGTAAATTTTAGTGGTTGACTTGCTTGTCTTTTTCTTGAGCAGCACTCAGCAACTCGTTAAATACGTCATTGGCTCCGTCGACAATCATTTCGAGATCTGGGAGTAAACGTGGTTCTGAGATAAAGTTGAAAAACAACTGCTTGTTGTAGCTCAAAATGGTCAGACTCATTCCGACGTTGCCACTGAGTATCAATAAACCAATCGTGTCCGTGACCTCAGCGCCACACATATATTGCGGTACCTGCATTCCAGGTACATTCGTACAAACGAAATTAATGCCCATATTAGGCGGCCGATAACCGATGTTCGGCATTAGGGGAAGTGGTACTCTGGCGGCCAGCGCCGTTGGATCCAATGGCGTTCCAATCAACTGCGTCATAGCCATCATCAGCGGAGGAAAATTTGGCATTTTTTCCTGCACCATGGTCATTGCCTGAGCTTCTTCGTCTTGCTTAATACGTTGAGTCTCGGTAACTACTTCTTGCAAACGCTCCAGGGGATTCATCGGCCAAGCCGGTAACATAGGAAAAATCGCAGACACCTGATTGCCCAAAGCACCTTTCTGATCTTCCGTACGGATATTCACGGGACACATGATCCGCATGTGTTTGCCTTCTACTTTTTCGTCATTTGCTTCTAAATAGCGCGACACCGCTTCAGACACGACCGCGAGAACTACATCGTTAATAGTTCCCCCTAGGTGTCGGCGAATTTCTCGAATTTCAGTAAACGGCTTTTTTAGCCATTTAAGACGACGCTTTGGACCGACCATTCCAGCGTTAAACGGTGCAGTAATAGCCGGCTTGCGCATGAATTTAGAAAACACTTCTGTAGCTTTCTTTATTCTGTCAAATGATCCTCGACTATTGCTCATGACATCAAAGGGATTGATTTTGGTTAAATTATTTAAATTTTCCTGGATGGCCTCGGTCATAAGGCTCGCTGCTGACGGTGCCGCTTCTGGCTGCCACTCTTCGGCAGGAGGTTCGGGAGCGCTCGCGTTTGGATCGAGGTCGTACAAAATTGTTGTTAGATCTATGCCGGATGCACCATCAATTAGCGCGTGATGGGTTTGCTGCAGAATGAGGGTTTTTCCTGGAACTCCCTTTATAACGACGAATTTCCAGAGAGGTATATTTCTATCCAACATCGGCTCGTTGAGCTCAACGCCCTGATTAACGCCTTCTTCCAGACTCGTTCCTTCAGGCAATTCATGACAGACAACATGATTCTCTAGTCGAAATGTTGCGTCGTCCACCATCTTTGGGTGTCCCAAACTAAACGGGACTTGAGCCAATTTTCGACGGTAGGACGGCACAAGATGAATAATGGCTTCAAAGCGCTTTAAAATTTTCTCGAAAGGGACTTCTCCATCAAGGACATAAATTGAGGAGATGTGCATCGGACCGCTGACCGACTCCATGTAAATAAATGATGCATCTGTTTCCGTTAATCGCATTGTTTTTCCTCTTATAGCGTTGTTCTAATAGTCTTACATCGCGCTGTAAAAAACAACAAACATTGTTAACTATTTTTAATTTGTAGAAGAGTAACCAACCGCAATAAGAAAACGATACTAAAGGTTACCGACAGGCATTATCGGTAACCTTTAGTCAGCAAAACTATTTTCCTCAATTAAGAGGGAGGAGGACCATCGGACGAGCGCAAGTAGTCTAACAATATGTTAGCTGCTGCGTTTTTCTTCAGATCATTAGGCGCAATGAAGGTAACCGTTGTCGTGTCGCTGATTTCAGCGCCATTATCAGTGCGTGTATAGGTAACTTTATACGTGTAGGTAGTATCCGTACTGACTTCAGGCGCTGTGAAGTCCCACCGATTGTCGCCGGCGTCCAATGGACTGAGACTTTCGGCAGTCACCGAAGAAGTGCTTCGACTGAAGTTTCGACTAAACGGTATATCCGCACAACCTAGGTCACCCGATAGTAACGTCAGTTTACTTTGTAATGGGAAAACGGCGGGGACTTCAACCGATAATTGATCAGTCCCGTCCAGATTTATCAATTCTGCCTGAAAGCTACACACCAGAGCCTTAATTTCAAACTCCTCACTAAACACGGTAACGTTATCTGAATCGGTTGCTTTTATTTGATACCCGGTGCCAGTTCCCCAACTGGATTCAAGTTGGCGCTCCAACGAATTTTCATTCAGCGTATTAGACTTGGGCCCATCAAAAATATCAACAAAACTGCTGTTCTTGTAAATCCAAAAATTAATCGTTTCGCCAGAAAAACCTGACCATTCGACGGTTGCAGGCAATCCCGAAATCCACAGTGTGCCAGTGTCCGGTGAACTAATCACGGCAGGAAGCGCCGCTGTCATGGGTGTTGCTGAAACTTCACTGCTGGCTTCTGATTCCTGCTCGGAATGAACACCCTTAATTACATAAGAGTAAGTTTCATTATTGACTAGATCGCTGTGCGTATAAGGAGAGATGACTCCCACAATGACTGTGCCGGCTGACGCATTACCGACAGTCGAAAAATATAAATTGTAGCTATCTGAATCATCCTCGCTCCAGGTCAATGTTACCTGGGCGTCACCAGCAGTAGCGGTTAAGCCCGTGGGAGGCAAAATGATCCCGCTACTATTGTCGTCTCGTTTTCCCTCGATTTCATCCACACAAACGACGTTATCGCTACACTCAAGTTCTCCAACATCGGTAATCTCAATACCGGAAGACAAACTATTGTCAGCGGAAATACCTTTTATCTGTCCGTTAACTATCGACAAACAGGCTTCTTTTTCCCATCCGAGAATATCGCGGTCACGAAGGATACTTTCTATACTCTCAACACCTTTGGTGGCGTTGTATACTGTACAACTGATAAAATTGGTCGCCGAAGCACCAAAGTCCGCCACGATCGCCTCTCTGGAATCACTGGTTGTGCTGACCCGCTTGGGAATAATCGACGCACGTGAACTCGGTCGCGCTGCGCTGTCTTGTAGTGAGACAAATAACGCCATAACCTGTGCGAGGCCCGCCGCATCAGTTGGCTTTGTTAAAGCTAACAGCTGCTCACCACCGGGAAGAGCAATAAAACTCAGAGTAATCGTATTGTCGTTGTTATAGGTCACGTTAATACGGGTATCGCCCTGCACAATGCTAACGGGTTGACCGTTATCCGCAAGAGATATCGCCGCCGAAGCGGTAGTGCTATTTAGACTAACCCGAGAAACAACCTCATCAATCTTCTCGGGTTGACCATTAGAATCCAGCGTCTCTACGATCGTGATCGATTCCTCGCTATCGACTCCCTGTACCGTGGTAAATTTGGAGCTACTACTTACCGCCACCGTAATCGTGATATCTTCACTCTCGATGGGATCTTCCCCCATACTCGTACACGTAGCGTCTAGGCTACTTTGACTTGCGGTCACCAAGGCATTGAAAGCAGACAACTGCTCGGCGCTAAAACTAATAAACCCGCCCTTCTCCAGGCCATCGACATAAAACTGCGACAAACTCACGCGGTTATTAACGGTAGTTTGATCGGCATTTTGTGCGCCGAACATCACATCGAGAGCAATAGATTCCAAGGTACGGTTGCCAGCATCCAGTTCACCCACATAGAAGCCTAGTCCTTCACTGTCAGCATCTCGGCCAAAAAGTTGGCGAAAGATATTATTGACCAAGGTTGCGTTATCAAGACCGCCAAAACGGCTATTGTATTCAGCCGAGTTTCCAAATTCCTGAATAATCGAGTTGAGATTCCCTCCTTCACTTTCTAATCTACCCGCCCAGAAAGCCATGCCAGCAGCGTCAGCCGGTCGACCATAATAAGAGATATAGGCTTGCAATATGGTATCTTCGAAACTGCTGAAATCTCGGCTAGCACAGCTTTGAGCATACCCGGGAAGCGAGATACAAAGTAGAATAAACCCTACGAAAAACGCGCGAATAGAGTAGCGGCTTGGCAACAATGACATAGGTATTACCTGTCTTATTTATTATGTTAATGAGTGTATTATTGCACACCCTCCAAGTCAAAAATTACTTCGGGGTGTTTTCAGATATTCCTGCTGTTCGTCGTATCAAATAATGCCGCGACACACCGTCCCTTAGACAAAAATAGAGCAAGCACGATAGGTATTAGCTGTTATCGCGTCGTACCGACATAAAAGTACTTTTATTTCTCACATACTTCCAGTACATTATGAACCACCAGTGTAAAAAGAAAACAAAAGAAAAAACGGAGAATACCAATGAAAAAAACAATAGCCAAACTCTCGTGTAAATCTTTCATGCTGTTAGGATTGCTTTTCGTTCTCCCGACCACCTCAATGGCAAGTATGACCTTAAGCCCTGACGACTACACTTTTTTCTTTCGAGCCCTTGACAATACATACGCTGTAGAGCTGAAAAACGGCACCCTCTCGTCCTTAGATAACAATGCCGGGCTTTTAGACTGCGATACCAGCAATAATTTTTTCTACATCGTTGATTCCGAAGCAGACCGTAAACTCTACTCGACAATATTCATGTTAGCCAAAACTACCGACCGCGACGTGGATGTTTTCCTGAAACTCGGTGATTGCACCTTAGAAGCTGTCAGATTAAAGTAGCTCTGGTAGAGCTACTTCGGATGCCAAATCATTCTAATGTAACCCAATCGCATTTGTTCGTTTTATTAAGAGAGAAAAAAGCTGTTAGGCCACTCGCTCCTGCTTTCAATTAAGGTATAGGTAGCTTCATAAAACCTTTGTCGACATTTTACGGAAAAACGGACTTAGCCGAGCCAATTGAAACCAAGACCCTCGCCTAACGTTATCTTATCGGCAACGCCGACGATTACCCACACGTCGGTAGCCTATCTTTTCCCATCGATCATTCTTGCCTACCTTCGTACCAAGAATTAAGAAATATACTGTTTTCGTTTGCTAAAAAGCTCGACACAAGGCTGCGTAATTGAATGACATGAAGAACCACTAACCTTCAATCACGCCGGCGTATGTGCCGACAACCCTATACTCTTTCGTAGTAAACCGCGCTTAGTGATTATCAACCGTTATTCAGCGAATAACGTGCTAAATTATCCAAACAACATTGCATCCCTTGCAATAGTTCATTAACAACATCAAAATTAGATTGATGTATTTGGCAATTCCAGAATGAATGAAAGTCGACTAGACTTGGTCGCGCTCCAATGACGATCGCGATAAGACCTCACTATCAGACTCGACTATTAGGTAAACGTCATGACCAAAACCGCTGAGCGGCTAACAACCATTCATATCGACAAAGAAGACTTTAATTTCTCCATTGCTCATTTCACCATTTTCTCGGCAACGGAGAGGGAGCGCTTACACGGCCATAACTATCACGTGAGTGCAGAGATAACGGCACCGGTAGACACTAATGGTATGACTTTCGACTACAAACTCTATAAAGAACGCATTCGCGAATGCTGTGACAAAATTGATGAATACCTTTTACTTCCCGCCTTGTCACCACACCTAGAGATCGCCGAAGACGACACATTTTACCGCGTTGGGTTTAACGGCGAACTGATGTATTTTATGAAAAGTGACACACTTTTACTTCCGGTCCTCAATTCCACAGTAGAGGAATACTCTAACTACGTGCTGGAGTATCTACTGTCCTTTCCAACAGATATCCAACAATATGATGTACGCAAACTCCTTATCAAAGTCAGTTCGGGGCCCGGACAAAGCGGATCATCTCAGTGGACAAAGTAAATAGGAATTTGACGTGAACAAAAAATTAATTATTACCGGTGGCAGTAAAGGCATAGGTCGCGCGGCCATCGACGCCTTCCTGAAAGAGGGATACCAATGCATCAACATATCACGTAGCACAATTGCCGAGCCGGGCGTTTTACAAATAAACGCTGATCTATCTAAAATGTCGTGGCTGCAGGACTGTGCACAAAGCCTAATTGATGCAGTAGCCGGCGCCGAGCAGCTTTGCCTCATTCACAATGCTGGAATGATGGAAAAGGATAACATTCAAAACTGCGAGCCGGCAAACCTTGCAGCGGTTTTGCAAGTCAACGTTATTGCGTCACAGCAACTCAATCAGTTGATTTTACCCTACATGCGTAAGGGCTCATCGATACTGTATATTGGCTCCACCCTAAGCGAAAAAGCCGTGTCGAACTCCTGCTCCTATGTCATTTCCAAACATGCTGTTGTCGGATTAATGCGCGCGACCTGCCAGGACCTTGCGGGAACAGGCATTCACACAGCGTGCATTTGCCCCGGGTTTACAGACACGGAAATGTTAAGAACCCACCTGGGTGATGACCCATCGATTATCGATTCGATTGCAAAACTAAATGGCTATGAGCGATTAATCGATCCAGACGAAATCGTTTCTGTGCTGCAATTTTGTGCAGACAACCCAGTGATTAATGGTACGCTGATGCACGCAAACCTCGGACAACTGGAAACGTAAGAAAATACCTTTCAGACAAATTTAATTCGCAGACTGAGAATAGTAATGAACGATTCCATCGAGGTTGAAATAACTCAACGCCGAGAAAATGTTTTTTTGATTTTGGCGGGCTTCTTCATCTGTGCCATGACACTGTTGAATGTTGTCGGCATAACCCGATTTATTGAACTAGGACCTTTTGTTCTTGCCGTCGGCGTACTGCCCTATCCACTGACTTTTCTTTGTACCGACCTTGTGTGCGAATTGTATGGACAACGTCGGGCCAATTTCCTCGTTACGGTTGGCTTAATCCTCAACCTTTTTATTTTGTGCATCATGTATGTTGCGAACCTAGCTCCATCTGCCGCGGCCGGCTCGCAACCGCCATGGCAAACCTTACAATTAGCTGAACAAATTATTCTTCCTTCCGGAGAGGTTACCGGCAATGCCGTTGAATTATTCGAACTCATCTACGCCTGCACGTCGGGAGCTGTGTTTGCCTCGATGGTGGCGTATATCGCTGCTCAGTATGCCGACGTGCGGCTATTTCACTTCTTCAAGCGATTAACCAATGGCAAACACTTGTGGATACGCAATAACTTCAGCACGATGATCAGTCAAATGATCGACTCAGTCGCAGTCATTGCCATCACCTTCGGCGCTGCATTTTTTGCCGGCGATTTTACGTTAAAAGCCATATTGGTCTTGATCGGCAGCAATTATATTTTTAAGTTTAGCTGCGCCGTGCTGGATACGGTCCCATTTTACATTTTGGTCAGCCGCCTACGTCGTTATTTGCACCTCGAAGGAACGACCCAAGTTGGATAATAGCAAAAAACGCGGCCATTTGACCTTAACACCAGCCGGTCTATTAATCTGTTGCACTAGACCAGTAACTAGCTAACGAAGAACCTAAGAAACCATTATGAAAATAGCAATTATCAGCGGCAGTCACCGCCACAATTCGGAAAGCTTCAAGATTTCCAGTCATATAGAAAAGAAGCTACTGAGCTCGAGTCTTTGCGAGAGTACTTACCTCTTCAATCTTGCAGATAACCCTCTTCCTCTGTGGGAAGAATCCATCTGGAACGGCGACTCGATCTGGGAACAACGATTACAACCCGTTTCGGAGCAACTTGCGGGCAGCGATGCCTTCGTCCTTGAGGTCCCCGAATGGCACGGCATGGCACCCGCTGGACTAAAAAACTTTTTCTTGATGTGGGGCAAGGGCGAGCTCGCGCATAAGCCGGCGTTAATCGTCGCCGTTTCCTCCGCCGACGGTGGTTCCTATCCCATTGCTGAGCTACGTATGAGCAGCTACAAAAACAACCGCATATGTTACCTTCCCGAACATTTAATTATTCGCAACGTTAATACCGTATTTAACGCCGACTCCAATGAAAACACCGATACTGCGCAAGCCTATTTCGACCAACGATTGATGTACTGCCTAACAATGCTAAAAGAATATGGATTGGCATTTCGGCAAATCAGGGCCAGTGGCGCAACCAGCCTTAAGAATTTTGGTAGCGGAATGTAATGCAAGCGAATCGATAGATTGCTAAACAATTTTTAAAATTAAGTACGCGAAACTCGTCAAAACATGCCTCAGAGTCAATAAGAACT
>ENA-OSET01000403-OSET01000403.1-sediment-metagenome-genome-assembly--contig:-NODE-403-length-48495-cov-4.345822_pt1 | contig 48495 bp, 41 predicted proteins | sample MGYA00237882_ERZ534229 | MGnify/ENA primary metagenome ERZ534229 (study PRJEB26408, sample SAMN06266212) | sediment metagenome | isolation source: Hudson Canyon methane seep mesocosm | place: USA:Hudson...
TGATGGCAGTTTTTGTGCGTTTTTTTGCACAAAAGGTGACAGCATTACGGAGTCCGTGTTGAACGCCTGGTTATACGCTTTGATTAAGTTCACCGAAGTCCTTTGCTGCTAACACTAGCTCTTCAGTTTCATGGTCTAGCCAGTACACTGTATTGCTAATACTGCCATCTTTTTCAGTTTTGTATACAAGAACATCACCGCCCCCGTTATTACCGATGACTATTAAATTTTCAGGAAGTCGATAATGCTCACGAGCTGTTTTAGTTTCGTGAAGAATACTATTACAGGTTCTTTTGATTCTCTTTTTATCTGACGTATCGTAGAACGGATGAATTTCAAAATAATCACTTGATACTTCAACGCCACCACCGTTCAATTTCATCATCTTCTTTCGGAATGAATCGGGGAATTTTACGCCCAATTCAGTTTCGGCATTTTCTATATATTTCTCATCTACTGGAAAAGCCATGATGTTCCTTTTTGCGTATAACGCCTGCAGCTGCGGCCGGAATGCGCGTAGCGCATGGAGGTCCAAGCCAGCCGTTTTTTTGGCTGGCTGAGGCAGGCTGCACTTGTTATGTGATTTATTGGCATGGAAACCTTACTGGTAATACATTTTTTATTGTGGCGCTCGCTTGTTCTGAACTAATTTTTTGGCCCTTGTGCTTGTAGTTGAGGATTTCAAGTAACTCTTGAGAGCCAACGGAATTAGCGCAATATACTTTTGCATCGGCCATTTCTTGAGCCACTGAAGAGTACGCATAAGAATTGCCAGAAACCCAAATCAAGGTTTCACGATAATCTGAATCTCCTAGCTTGAACTCGACTACGGGAACCCAACAACCTTCGCAATCCTCTGCGTAAAGCAGTGGTGAAGAAGAAAGAAGTATTGATAGGGCTATTAGTTTCTTCATTTCATTCACATAACGCCGCGTTAACCGGAGTAGTAATGATGGCGGCATTTTTGCGTGTCTTTGCGAAAATGGTGACAGCATTACGGAATCCGTGTTGAACGCCTGGTTATATGCTGAGTTACCCGAAAAAACAAGCATTGGCATCCTCGCTGACAATGGCTAGAAACTCTTCGAAATATTGCACACTTGGAGCTGGCTGGTAACTGTGCCATTTTAAATCTTGCCGTTGCCAGTATATTTTCCAGAGCTTTTCCTTTTTGACATACGTAGCTTTGGCAAAAGGCTGCTCCATTTTCTTTTCTGGGTCTCGCCAATTAGGGCGAATTTCAATTAACTCTACACTTTGATTTTCGATGCGATAACCAAAATCTAATTCGTTGCGAATATGTGCTGGCGGCCTCTTAGCTACAAGAAACTTTTCAAGTTCACGTTCACATCTTTTTACTTCAAATTCACTGATTGCCATGATTATTTCTTGATTAAGATTTGCATATAACGAGTAAGTTCATCTGTCACGCGTCTCTTTGCGTGATCGGATGTAACTGGTGGTTAGTTGCCGTAGGAATATATTATCCATATTGTATGCCGTCTGGCCGCCATTAAACTTCGCTGTCCGTGACACCTTCAGGCTAGATGAATTCCTTTAGGAGTACTTATTTGGTCGTCCCCGTAAAAGGGACAGCTGGTGGCAGTGAATGCCTCCCCTGAAACCTTGTCGGGTTCGGAATAACTTGTTTTCCGCTCCCGACAAGGTTTCAGGGTAGACTAAAGAGTTTTCGACTACCACCCTCTTTTTCATGGTTCGCCAACCACTTATCGGAATCAATACATACTGGTTGTATATACAGCATTATATTGATAGCATTTCGCCTCTAAAAACTTAAGAAATCCAAAGTCGAAAGCAATTAACAGCTAATTCAACGAAACTAGTTCGCATATTAATTTAAGTAACATCATATCCCACCATAAAAAATGTTCAATAGAATCAACACTCGTACAAACGCGTTTCTTCCGATTATTCCCACAATGCGAACTCAGTTCGCTTTTGCTAGTCCCACCCTGAAAAAAATCACTAATACCTTCAACAACTTAGGCAGAAAATAACCTTAAAGCGAAGTGAGTACGCTGATCAAACAACGGATTGACATTTTTGTAACACCCCACTACTGTATAAATACACAGTCACAATAAATTTATAAGGATATAAATTTATGCACGATATACCAAAGAACCTCCCCACTACCCCTACTCGATTTATTGATCAATTAAGGTTTTTCATCAGGCAAAAAGGGTTGGCGTATAAAACCGAGCAGACTTACGTCGGGTGGATTCTGAGATACATTCGATTTCATGGACGCAAACACCCAAGTGAATTGTCAGAACCACATATTGAGATGTATCTAGATTATTTGGGCATTCAACTTGGTGCAGCTAAAAATACACAAAGAACAGCGCTTAATGCACTCATTTTTTTGTACACCAAATTCTTAAATGTCAAAATTGAGAACCTGAATTTCACTCCTTCCAAAAAGCATCGGAACCTCCCCGTAGTTTTCTCTCATTCAGAAGCATTGTCTGTGATCAATTTTATGACAGGACAATATAAACTAATGGCTGAGCTGATGTTTGGTAGCGGGCTTCGCGTAACAGAATGCATTAGGTTAAGAGTAAAAGATCTGGATTTCGGTATGTGCGTATTGGTTGTTCGAAATGGGAAAGGCGATAAGGATCGCTCCACTATTTTACCGGCAGTACTTCATGCGCGACTTCAAGCACAGGTTGAGCGAGTTAAGCTCTCTCATGCGCAGGACTCTGAAGATGGCTGCGCTGAGGTATACATGCCTAATCGTTTGGCGCTAAAGTACCCAAAAGCCGCTGTGTCATTGTCGTGGCAATACTTGTTTCCCGCCCCCAGAACATCGTGCGACCCTCGGTCTGGTAAGGTGCGCCGGCACCATGTTATGGACCGAACGATTCAGAAAAAAGTCAGATGTGCGATAACAAAAGCATGTATCAATAAACATGCAAGTTGTCATACCTTTCGGCATAGTTTCGCGACATCCCTTCTGCAGCAAGGTTACGATATCAGGACAATCCAAAAGCTACTTGGACACTCTCGTGTTGAAACGACTGAGATTTACACGCATGTGATCAATCAAGGCGCTAACGCAGTGAAAAGCCCACTTGAACGTCAACCTTGATTGAAAGCTCAAACAAGCTAAGCCACTAACTACGGTGGTCACTATAGTGCTAGAAACTAACGCCTTCCCGCCCGTCTAAGTGCTGCTGGCGTGAAGTCTTTAGTTTCAAATTCATTATCGAAAGTAAATTTGGCACGAAGCTCGTTAGCCAAACCTGACACTATGTACCGACCACTATCTAGGTCATAGTGAACCTCAACTGTCGGAAAAACGGCTTGTAGGTCATAAAAATATTTGGTGTGTGCTTCCGCCGTACGCCAAAGGGCACCTCGCCCATCATAAAAATCTGCTACGACAATTCCCCACGAATCTTCGTCGAAATAGAACGTGCGCTTCGAATATATATTACGCGTACCGTCTTTTATCGTTGCCTCTACCTTCCATACCCGATGTAACTCATAACGCGCATAGTCGTTGTTGATATGCCCGGCTAGCACGATGTCTTCGTACTTTAGCGACTTGCTATCGAGGCGATAGGCGTTATAGGGGATATACAATTCTTGCTTACCGACTAATTTCCAATCGTAGTGATCAGGCGCCCCATTGAACATGTCAAAGTTGTCTGATGTCATTAGACCGTCAGACGCTGTCGCTGGACTATCGTGACTGACCTGCGGCGCTCGGCGAACACGCCTTTGACCCGCATTATATATCCAGCCTCGTCTAGGCTCTTTAACTTGATCGACGGTCTCGTGAACCAGTAGTACATTCCCTGCTAAACGAGAAGGTGCCACCACGGCTTGCTTAAAATAGAACATCAAATTGCCGTCTTGATTGTCTTTGAAATCATGCAGAGCATATCGATCAGCGTATTCTTCAAACATCGTCACCGGAGTAAATTTGCCTCCCTCAGTAGGGGTTGCATGTATGTATTTACGCGTAAAAGAGCCTCCTTTATTTCTTTGAATGTGATTCCAAAGAACTTCGAGTCCGTTTTGGGGAATAGGAAACGGAAAGGCGCCGACAAAGTCCAACAAACCATTGCCACCGATTTGCAACTCTGCATTAACGACATTTTGGTCAATCATGCCGAGAATTTCATCGGTATATCCTGCTGATCGACGCGTCTCAAATACGGGCATATTATAGCTACTATATTTTCTTAACATCGCCTTTTGACCTTCTGACAGCTTGGATGCATATTCGTCCAAATTGTTTTGATCAATGGTAAAAAGCACTTTGTCTTCAGGAAAAGCATCTGGGTAGGGTTTTCCCGGCTCAAAACTCGCCGGAGTATCCTTCAAACCGCCAGTCCAGGCAGGAATTGACCCACTCTGATTTCCGGCCCGTTCAGCCCCAACTGGCGTGAGGTCTTTGTCTAGCCTCGCAGCTTCATCAGGAGATACTTTTGCAAACAGGCCACCTGCGTGGATCAATACCAATACCAGAATAGCCGTACGTAAATTTATTTTATGCTTCATAGAAAATTCATCCAAAGAGTATAACTTGTCACTTTTTTATTTTATCGAACCGTATACTGGGGTTTAGCGTAATAGGCGATATAAGCTTGCGTTTCACGAAGGCGATCTTCTGCGCCGACTTCGTTGCGCACCTCCGCAAGACGAAACCAACTATCGGCATATTGAAGCGCCGTTAATATATCGTTATTGCTATTAAGGTCAGGTGATCCATTTTCTTCAACGTACGCCATAATCTCCTGCGCAGCTCTCAGAAAACAATCACCTGTAGAATATGCAAACGCGTAAGAATCAAACACATTATCTTGCGACTGTATCACCTGGCAGCGCTCAAAATTCAATTGAGCTCGCTGCCGCTCTGTTTCTAATTCGGTACTAGAAGATATGGCGTTGCTGTTCAATAGAACGCCACCAATAATCATAATTATTTTTCTACTTGCCATGGTAATAATCCCGTTTATAAGTACGAATTAAATTCATTAATTAACTCATACATTTTCTTTATACTTTTTGTTATTAGTTTTACTAATACATGCTCATTAGAATCACTTATACTCGTCCAGCTTGATCAAATACCTTCCGTAGTAAATGTGATTATTTCCTGCTAATAGAAGTACTTATATCACCAATAAAACACTTAATAACTATAGAGCAATTACTCTATAGTGTGATTTACGTTTAGCTAAATTAGTGAACTGGATTCAGAAGATAAGCATGAAAAATGCTTATTATTAAATCGTACAATTACGTATGAAGCAGGTTTATTATTATTGTAGGCTTCGATTCGTATTCTGCTCTAACAATCACCCGGTTTTGAGTGTAAACAGCCAAATATTCGGTATGAGTTGCCGGACTGACCTAGACACCCGACAACACTAAATCACTCTTTGGTTTACATTGGCACGCTAGGGTAAACCCGGTGTCGCTTTCGGCTAAACTGATGCCTGGCATTGGCTTTTTAACTTCGACTATCTGCCCTTGTTCGACTTTGAATTTACACGTACCACACGATCCCGCTTCGCATGCATGAGGAATCATCACACCGCTCGATTTAGCCACGTCTAACACTGTTTGATTACTCGCTACGTTCAGTACGTGTTTTTGGCCATCTATTAGCTTGATATCAACACGATGAATTGTGCCTTCTGGCGGAACAAGACGAGTCGAAAATTGTTCGATATGAACGTATTCGCGTGGCACGCCAATGTCAGCCAATGTGTGCATCGCTTCGTCTTTAAGCCCTTCAGGTCCACAGATATAGAATTCAGCGTTGTTGTTTTGGTTTTTATTATGGTGAGGTGTGTTATCGCTCAACAACGATAACAATCTATCTCCAGTTAGCCGCCCAACATACCCATCACTGACGAGAGGGTCGCTGCTGACAACATAATCAATTTTCAATCGCGGCTTATTTTTGTGTAGCAAGGTTCGCAGACGCTCGTAGAACATCATGTTATTCCCGCTCTTACACGCATATATTAGGTGTATAAGGCTTGCGCTATTTTCTGCCAACGCGGTTTCTAAGATCGATAATATCGGTGTAATTCCGCTACCGCCAGCAATCAACACCAGAGGCTCTTTGGTATTAGTGAGTGCAGACGGGTAGATAAAATCACCAAATGGACCCTGAACAATCAATTCGTCTCCGACCTGCAACTCACGATTGAGGTATTTGGAAACAAGTCCATTTTGAGTTTCTCGCACGCCTATTTTTAATCCATCGTCGCCCGGTTTCTGACACAAAGAATAACAACGCGCGTGCTGCTCACCGGCCAGCCATCTACTGATCATGATGTACTGCCCCGCCTTGTAGACGAGTTTTTCTCCGGGAGGAAATTGGAAACTAATCTCTACTGAATTATCCGTTTCTCGCTTAATGTCAGACACCTTGAGCAAGCTGTTCACTGAGTGACCTCGGTCGTGAAAGCCCTTTGCGTTCGGCGACGCCATAAAACGCGGACCATCGCTAGATCCAAAGTATTCGATCGGCGCATCATTCGATTCTAAATAAGGTCTAATTTTTTTAAATACGCCTTGATACGTGTACCAGGGAAGCCTGGGATACATATGGTGTATCAAATGATAGTTCTGTCCTAATAACAATACGTTCAAAATCTTACTTGGGTAAATGCGGGTGTTATGAAGCCTGTCTTGTGATTTATGCGGATGATGTGGCACGTAGTCGAAAAACATCACCAATAAGAATACCGTCAGTAGCGTGGGAATCACGGCAAAACTCAACACCTCTACAACATAACCTTGCGCTACCAGCATGATCAGTGTCGAGCATACCGTAAGCAAATAGATCACCGAGCTAACATAGGTGTCTCGAAATATTTTGATATGACGTAACGTCGTTAAAGACATCACAATATATTTGATTGGCATATAGTAGGTATTGAGCAAGACCTGATACCACTTGGTACCAAAACCAAAGTGATCAGGATCACGCGCCGGGTCGTTAGTAAACGCATGGTGCCTGTCGTGAATTTTTTGAAACAGACGGTAAGGCGAAACAAGCAAAGGTATCGCAGCCATCCACCCCATAATACTTTCGACAAATTTTAACGAAGAACCCATTTTAACGATGTTGCCATGACCCGCATCGTGCATTACGGTAAAACTCGCGAAACATAAACACGTACAGAACATTGAGGCCAACGGATACGAAATTGTGCCAGCCAAGGCCCCAGACAATAATCCGATATAGCCAAAGAAAATAACAATGGATAGTAAAACGGTTCCCCATGCGATATTCGGCATGTAGTCGTGCCAAATCATTTCGTAGTCCTGAGAGCGGGTATTTGTTAATAACATAGCGAGCCTCCGTTTAGTCGAACCACTAGTGTAAATTCAAATCCTCACACTTCCATTTTCATAATATGACATTATAATTATCATTAACTGACATTATATTAAGCGCATTTCAACTCCATGACGTATACCACCCAGGCAAACAAGTCCTATGTTCTGATCGCGCTAAGCCTAAACTTCGCACCACCAGAGCAGATATTTAGAGGCACTCAGGTCTCAGAACAATCGCTATCTGAATGCGAGTCAATCGATATACAAGATGCAATTAAAATCGTTCACAATGTCAATCGCTGTAGCAACACAGCAAACTGGGCTGCACTGCTTGGCAACCATCTAGGCGTCGCATCTCACGGCCCGGTTGGTTATGCCACCGTTAGTGCACCCTCAGTAGGAAAGGCCTTATCGACTTTCGTTGAGTGGTATCAGGTTCGCATTGATTGTTACACCAGCAACATCACCGAGGAGGACAAACAATTTGAAATAGTCATCGCTGGCACGACAGGCGATGCAGAATACGATACTTTTTTTTTCGAAGCCTTTATGAGGGCATTTGAGATTTTGATCGCTTTATTGACAGGCAACACCCCTGTGGAAAAAACCGGATTAGAATTCAAAACCGAGGCATTAAATAGAAAGTCACTAATGGTCGCCGAGTACCAATCTACACTCAGTTTTGGAAAAGACGAGAATAAATTAATCATCCCCAAAACACTTTGGTACACACCCTCCCCCTTATATGACAGAGAGTCGCATGAACTAAACCTCAGAAAATGCCGCCAGCTGTTTGATGAGCGCTCAGCTCATGGGCGTATAGACATGTTGGTAAGAGGAATACTGCGACAACACTTTGAAGCGGCACTCGAATCAGAAAGTGCCGAACTGTTTCCACCTCAGCTAAAGGATATCTGCGTACAACTTCATTTAACTGAGCGAACGTTAATTCGACAACTTAAAAAATACGATACCGCCTACCGAAAAGTTCTTGAAGATGAACGAAAGGCATTCGCCAAACGATTGCTACAAGATGCTCGATACACCGTATTTAGAATTAGTGATATTTTGGGCTATAAAGAACCTGCCAATTTCTGTCGCGCGTTTAAGCAATGGTACTCATTGAGCCCAAGTGCCTACAGACGAAGCCCAAGTGCCTACAGACGAAGCCCAACTCAAAACGCACCTTGATAACGAAATAGTCACACTAAGCTTGATACCAACGAACTCAATTGGGCATGATAGAGAAAATCGTTCTAATAGAGCCGCCAATAAACATGACACAGATAAAAAAAAGCAGCGTTAGAAAATTTCTTTTCGTGATATTCCTCCTACTAGTATTTGGCTATTCTCTGACCGTTTTATTGGTACCCGAAATGCTCGACCGTCAGATGAATACGACCGTTCATACCGCGCCCTATTCTGTATCCGAAAAAGCGTCAAACTTGTATCAGTCACTCAACTTTGTCGGCGACCTTCATAGCGACACCTTGCTTTGGCAACGAGATATTCTTGAACAAAGCCCCTATGGCCATGAAGACATACCAAGAATGATACAAGCCAACATGGCACTTCAGGCATTCACCATCGTCAACAAGACCCCTGCTGGAATAAACTTTGACCGCAATACCGGTGAAACCGACCAAATTACGCAATTATTTATCGCACAGGGCCGACCGATTAAAACCTGGTTCAGTTTAGTGGAAAGAGTGCTAGAGCAATCAGCAAGCTTAGATCTATTCAGCCGCCGCTCAGAAGGACGATTGTCTGTCATTCGCTCTAAAGAAGATTTATCGAATTACTTAACACGCCGCGAAACAAACAAAGAAATTACTGCTGGGTTTCTCGGAATCGAAGGCGCACAAGCTTTGGAGGGTAAACTCGAAAATATCGATGTCGTATTCGACGCAGGTGTGAGAATGATTGGTCTGACGCATTTTTTTGACAATGAAGTCGGCGCGTCGGCTCACGGAGTCAGTCATGCTGGTATTACTGAATTTGGACGCGATGCCGTTAAGAAAATGGAGCAGCTGAACATCCTTATCGACCTTTCTCATGCCTCACCTAAGTTGGTCGACAATGTATTGAGCATCGCTCAGAACCCGATAATTGTGTCTCACACAGGCGTCAAGGGAACCTGCGACAATGTACGCAATTTGTCTGATCAACACCTAAAGAAGATTGCGGATGGCGGAGGTTTGATAGGTATCGCTATGTTTGATCAAGCCATTTGCGGTGCAGATGCTTATGCCATTGCTAAGGCAATTCAATATACGGTAAAGCTAATCGGTGCAGAACATGTAGCGCTAGGGTCAGATTTTGACGGTGCGGTAAAAACGGTCTTCGATGTAACAGGGTTACCACTTGTCGTAGAGGAGCTATTAAAACTCACTATGTCAGAACAAGATATTCGCTTAGTCATGGGCGAAAATATCAAACGTTTTTTGTTAGCAAATTTGCCCGACTAGTTACCCAGACAGGCGCTAGTCAAAGCTACTAACTTCTTGGTCGCTCAACAAACGCCACTGTCCAATGTCGACATCGAGAGAGACGTCACCAATACGCTCTCGATGTAGATGTTTTACTCGATTACCCACCGCTCGAAACATTCTCTTAACTTGGTGAAATTTACCTTGGGTAAGGGTTAATTCAACAATTCGGTCGCTCACAACATTGATTCTTGCGGGCAAGGTAGGTTTATCAAAACCCTGCAACTTAACACCTTGTTCTAGTGCACAGATCGCGCCCTTGGTAATAGGGTCTCGCAAAGAGACTCGATAAACTTTTTCGCATTGATGCTTTGGGGTAATAATCCTGTAGGTCCAACTGCCATCATCGGTTAACAATACTAATCCCGTGGTGTCTACATCTAAACGCCCAACCACATGTAGCTCTGACTTATTATTGATATCAATAAAATTAAAAATTGAGGGATAGGTTTCGTCAACGTTTGAACAAACGGTATTGGCAGGCTTATGCATTAACACATAGCGAAATGGCCTAAGCGTCAGTAACTCGCCTTCCATTGCCACATGTTGATCTTGATAGACTTGAACCGCACCGTTTGTATACACTTTATCGTCTACGGTTACTAAACGCCTCTGAAGCATTTCGCTCACTTCGGCACGATTTAGCTCGGTACTTTTACATACGTATTTATCCAGCCGCATTCAGTCAATAAAGCCTTTAACAATTTAATGAATGCGCCATTATGATAGCTTTCTAGACTTAAACAACAACTTGTCTGAACCCTAGCTACAGAATCATCAAGTAATCGCCATATCGACTGATACGTCGTGGTGATCAGACTATACTCATAACGTTCAAACAAAAATAACGACTCATTACTAACACTGATTTAAACAACGAGACGATGATATGCCTCAACGAATAATGTGCATTTTGGTTTGCTTACTCGTTTTTATGCCTAATTTGGCACTCGCAAACAATGAAAACACAATCAATGTTCAGGCAAACGATTTCAGACTTTACCTATCAGATTACCTTTCAAGTTATCACAATACGAGTGCTGCGCATCTTGACCTGAAAGGTGCTAAAGAACTGTACCAATTAGGCAAATTCGCCAAATTAGAAGACTCTTCCCTTCAATTTGGTTATACACAAGAGGTGCTATGGCTCACAGCAAAAATAGAGAATAGCACCAGCGCTCAAATCACCAGCAATATAGAGGTCAGATATGCACCGCTTGACTATATCGATATCTATCTCGTCGATGCACAAGAAAAGCTGATAGCTCAAGTGAATTTAGGCGATCACATTCCCTACTCCGCGAAGCCGGTAAAATCTAGAAATCACATTGGCCAGCTCACCTTTGAAGCCAACAGCCAATACCAAGTCTTCATCAGAATTAAGACCGACAGTTCGATGTCCATTCCACTTTATTTGTCCTCAAATGATGCGCTGTATGAATATGAGCATTATGTAAATATCATCATTGGTATGTTTTACGGTTTGTCGATTGGCTTATTTTTTTACAACCTGTTTTTGTTTTATATCATCAGAGACACCGTGTACCTGTATTACATTATATACGTTCTAGGGTATACGCTATTCATGGCCTCAATTGATGGTTTGCTATTTCAATTTTGGCCTAACTCGATTGACTGGGAAAGCAGAGCGATCAATATATTCCCTTGGACATGCGGCGTTTTCCTATCAATGTTTTGCCGCGAAATTCTACAAACAAAAAAGGAATCACCCAATTCAGACAGCATACTGCGCGCATTTTTTTACCTATATACCATTGGCACCATTTCATTTTTCTTTATTGATATTTCGATTGCCGCAAGGCTCAACGCTCCCATAGTGGCAATAAACGCCTTTTGCATTTTGGGGATCACCCTCGTTAGGTATTTTCAGGGCTGTGTATCGGCAAAATACTTCATCATCGGCATGGGCGGTTTTTGCTTTGGCCTGATTACTGTATCCGGGGGCGCATTAAACCTGCTAGGAAACTACGATCTTGCGCCCACCATTCTCAAGGCCGCGGCCTCCATTGAACTCATTATGTTTTCCATCGCACTGGCCCAACGAATTGGAGCCCTAGAATCTGAACACCTGAGAAAAATGGATAAATTAAAAGATGATTTTTTGGCCAAAACGTCTCATGAATTACGTACGCCGCTCAACGGCATCATAGGTATTGCAGACTCTATGCTCGACAGGAGAGACAAAAATTGGAGCGAACAGGATCACCGGAATTTATCCTTAATTTCGAGCAGTGGATATCGCTTAGCGAATTTGGTCAATGATATTTTGGATTTCTCTAAACTGAAACAAAGCGATATTTACTTAGTCAGGCAACCCATCAACCTCTATCAAATGGCCAATATTGTGATTGAGCTATCAAGGCCGCTTATTCAACATAAACAACTCAATTTGATCAACCAGATCGACGCCAATAATTGTACAGTTAGCGCAGACCAAGACCGGATCTATCAGGTATTGCACAATTTAATTTCAAATGCGATTAAGTTTACCGATCAAGGCTCGGTGACGTTCAGCTCTAAACCAGTAAAGAAAGGTTTACAAATTTCCGTATCAGATACAGGTAAAGGCATACCTAAAGACAAACTAAAAATCATCTTTCAATCTTTTGAACAAGCTCACTCGTCAGCAAACAAAGGCTCCGGCGGCACTGGTTTGGGCCTCGCGATCACATCACAGTTAGTACGGCTACACGAAGGCGAGATATGGGCCGAGCCTGAACCCGACCAAGGGGCGACATTAGTATTCACTTTGCCACAGCTATTACCAACCACCGAATCTGGAAAAACAGACAGTAGATTTTTATCTAGAACATCCTCAAACTTGAGCCGGTTTGGTCAAGAGCGAAGACTAACTGAGTCACAGCTAAATCTGGTTGATGAGCAAAGAAATCAAGCGCTTTCCGACAACGCAATCAACACTGAACTTACTGAACCACACTCAGAAAATACGCATAACCTACTCATTGTGGATGACGAGTCCATCAATATAGAAGTATTGAAAAATCAGCTTGCTCCACATGGTTACGCTTTAACATTCGCACACCGAGGTGAAGAAGCGATCGCACTAATCGAACAGGGAAACTCTTTCGATTTAGTACTGTTGGATATTATGATGCCAGGTATTTCTGGCTACGAGACATGTCGTTATATCAGAGAAAAGTTCTCTCAAGATCAATTGCCCGTCATCATGGTCACCGCCAAGAATCAAATCGAAGATCTTGTCACCGCCTTCAAAGCAGGGGCGAACGACTACCTCACCAAACCATTCCTCAAAGATGAATTACTCGCGAGAATTGACCTGAATATAAAACTTAAAAAGACGATTCAGTCCCTAAGTGATTCTGAACAAAAATACCGAAGTATTTATAACGAGGCCTTAGAAGGCATATTCCAAGTCACTCGCGAAGGTAAAGTAACGGGTAACCCTGCGTTTGCCAAAATTCTCGGTTATGAAGACTCAAACGATGTAACGCAGTCCATCGTTGATGGCGGTAGAGGCATCTTTTTTGACACAAAGAAATTTGATGACTTCGCCACTGACCTCAAATCAAAAGGCACGATAACGCATTTTGAAACGAAACTAAAACGAAAAGACGGTTCTTTGATTTGGGGTTCTATTAAGATTAATCGAATTCTCGATACCGAAAGTCGACTGATTCGAATTGAAGGTTTACTAGATGACGTCACAATAAAGAAACAAGCAGAGCACGCTCTTAAGAGGTCTTACGAAGAAATTGAAGCTCAGGTTCATGAAAGAACCAAAGAATTACAGGCGACCAACCAACAGCTCGAAACCGCTATAAACCAAGCTGAAAATGCAAATTATGAACTCGTAAACTTCGCGTCGATCATCGGACACGAACTACTAACCCCCTTCAGCGTATTACGCTGTGAAATAGAATTGATTGTACAAGGAATTCGCAAACCCGAAATATCAGCCCTTAATTCGCTACTGGAACAAATTGATCATTTTAGCATTCTGATTGATGACCTATCTGATCTAGCGTTAACAGATGAGAGAAATTTCAGCTACGATAAATCGGATTGCTCATTGCATAAAATTTTAAATCGCGAACTTGCTCTATTTGAACGCCAATTACAGCAACAGAAAATCACAGTTTCGAGCGATATAGAGATCCTCGCTGGACTAATCGTACATGCGGACCCCAACCGTATTATCCAAGTATTCGACAATATTTTAAAAAATAGTCTTCGTTATACAAATGCTGGCGGGAACATGAGTGTGACAGCCGAAGTCGAGAACGATTGCGTAAAAATACATTTTGAAGACAGCGCACCGGGTGTCGATGAACAAGAAATAGGAAAACTATTCAATCGGTTTTATCGAGTCGAACAGTCTCGAAGTCGTGCCACGGGTGGAATTGGCTTAGGGTTATCTATTTGTAAGAAAATTATCGAATCTCACAACGGTAATATTTCAGCATCCTCTTCACCACTTGGCGGAATAACAATTAGCCTAGAACTGCCTCTCAGATGAAAATGAACAATAATTTAACAAACTCATAGCGAGAATCTTGTCACAGAACAATTATTTTCAATGCGTTATTTACACGAAAAACACTCATTTGCACATTCTTGCACACTTCTTAATTATTCATTGCAATGTTGCACCTTAGCCTAGCTCGACAATAACAATAATTTCAAATTATTGAATGAATGAATGAACGACGAGGCCGAGCTGAATATGACAAGTAATCAAAAACAACCCAATGCGCTGTTCTACAGCTCAGATGTACGTTCATTCTATTTTGCTCGCTTTAAGCAGCAATATAATCGTGCGACAGGAAAATCCATATTGATGCTCTCTATGGAAAGGGAGATGGAAGTCCTAAACCTAGAAAATGGCGAGTCACATAAAACCAATAGTTTGTTGGTACCTGTCGGAACGAACGTTTCAGTAAATACTAATTGCCAAAAAGTGGGCATTTGTTTTCTGAATGATATTGGGACTGATTTAAGAACATTGGTACCTAATATGAGCAAGTCTTTCACAACTCAAGAAGGTGCACGCATTTTCAGTCACATAAACGAAGAGTCTCAACTAATTAAAAGTGCAGAAGGCATATGGGACAGTCGCGCCTCTATTGATGATGCACTCGAAGAGATGCAAACATGGGTAGATTTTTACGGTAATCATCACGAAGCGCTTATTGATCAACGAGTATCTAAAACGGTTTCATCAATCAGAAATAACTACTCTGACAACATTTCTGTCGCGCAACTGGCATCCAATGTGAATTTATCGGTGCCTCGTCTTTCTCAATTATTTAAAGAGGAAACAGGCGTTCCTATTCGAAGCTTCAGATTATGGCAACGTCTATACAAGGCTATTAATTTTCTCAAGGATGGTACTTCTCTTACTGAAGCTGCAATCAAGTCTGGATTCTCTGACTATGCACAATGCTTTCGTGTTTATCGCGACCTTGGTGGCATCAACCCGTCGAAGACACGGGCAAATACAGAGATCTTGGTAGCAGCCTAATCAGCAAATACAGCTAGGGTTCGAATTTATAGCCTATGCCATAAATAGAGTGAATAAATTGTTTGTCTGGCGCAATCAGTTTGAGTTTTTCTCTCACTTTACGAATATGGCTATCGACAGTTCGGTCATTAACAATTCGACCATCAACATAAGCGACGTCCATCAAGTCTGATCGGCCAAAAATAGTACCGGGTCGTCGCGTAAGCCGCTCTAACATATTCAACTCGATTGCCGTTAACTCGACTGAATTCCCTTCATAGTTAGCGCTGTTATTTCCTTTGTTCAGTTCAAGTTCAAGTTTGGTTTCTTCAACACTAGGGTTATGCTGGTAACGCCTTAACACTGCTTTGATACGCGCCGCTAGCTCTTCTAGGCTAAATGGTTTGCATATGTAGTCGTCTGCGCCAATCTCTAGGCCTAGCAAACGATCAAACTTCTTTCTTTTAGCTGTCAGCATAATGACAGGGATTTGAGAGAATGATCTCAATTCTTGACAGATAGCCAAGCCATCTTTGCCAGGCAGCATTAGATCGAGTAACACGACTGAAGGAGAATGCGCCTTAACCCAGGAGATCACTTCGTCTCCGTTGGATATCATATGAGTCGTATACCCACAGTAAGACAAGTAATCTGAAATAGATTGCGCGATCTTGGGTTCATCTTCAACAATTAGGACTAGTTCTGACATGGTAAAGCGTTACTCGAACAGGAGTCTTCTTACTATAGTAGTACAAAGGGTAGATTTCGGCATGAATGAATAAAGGACAGCAGTTTCTTCAGTTGCCCCTCCCATAGTCAATAGGCCGCATTAGATACGAATCCAACCACCCTTGCATTGTTTTATTGATGACCTTTGAGCCGAAAAACGACTCCCTGATACTACCAACTGTGCTGCGATAGATCTGGGCGAAGAAACGATATAATTGGCGTCCTGGTAGTAAATTTGTAAGAGATGGTTAAATTGTAGATTTATTAACCAGTTTGGCTCGACTTTAACGCATCAAATCTTTATAGTCAGCGCCCTTTGTGTTCACCCTATGCATCTCGATTGGTTCTGCCTTTTGTAGTGATTATCTGTTGAACTCTTTTTCACTATATTTCAGGATGCAATCTTTTGATTTCTACCGCGAACATCACCATGCAGTTTGGCGCTGAGCCTTTATTCGAAAACATTTCAGCTAAATTTGGTAACGGGAATCGTTATGGTCTAATTGGCGCAAATGGCTGCGGTAAATCTACATTCATGAAAATCCTGAGTGGTGAACTTACGGCCACCTCTGGCAACTTCTCTATCACGCCTGGCGAAAAAGTCGGCACATTGAGCCAAGACCAATTTGCCTTTGAAGAGTATAGCGTTGTCGATGCCGTTATTATGGGCGACACCGAACTTTGGAAGGTCAAACAAGAACGAGATCGCATCTATAGCTTGCCTGAGATGTCTGAAGAAGACGGCATGAAGGTCGCGGAGCTAGAAACTCAATTCGCTGAAATGGATGGCTACAGTGCAGAAAGTCGCGCAGGAGACATTCTGTTATCGGCTGGTATCGAAGAAGAATTTCATTTCGGACTGATGTCTCAAGTAGCTCCAGGCTGGAAATTACGCGTTCTACTCGCTCAGGCTTTATTCGCGAATCCAGATATCCTATTGCTCGACGAACCAACCAACAACCTGGACATTCACACCATTAATTGGTTGGGTAACATACTAAACGAGCGTACCTGCACGATGGTGATCATTTCGCATGACAGGCACTTCTTGAATTCAGTCTGCACGCATATGGCAGATATCGATTATGGCGAGCTACGTATTTACCCCGGAAATTACGAAGCCTTCACTGCCGCGTCTGAACTCATACAATCACAACTACATGCATCAAATGCCAAAAAGAGTGCTGAGATGGACGAGCTACAAGCGTTCGTGAACCGTTTTTCGGCCAACGCGTCAAAAGCAAAACAAGCGAGTTCTCGGGCGAAGAAGCTAGACAAAATTTCGCTCGATGAAGTCAAATCCTCTAGCCGTATGACGCCGTCTATTAGCTTCAAGCAAGACAAAAAACTGCATCGACAAGCGCTTATTCTAGAAAACCTATCGCACGGGTTTGAAGACGAAACATTATTCTCAAACGGAAACTTGATTCTTGACGCAGGCACTAAGTTAGCCGTAATTGGTGAAAACGGTGTCGGTAAATCGACCTTCCTTCGTTGCTTAATAAACGAGATCGACGCTAACTCCGGTGACATTAAGTGGGCTGAAAACGTCCAGCTGGGTTATTGCCCTCAAGACAGCAGTGCCGACTTTGACAATGATTTGAACCTATTCGATTGGATGTCTCAATGGCGAACGTCGAAGCACAATGATTTGATGGTTCGCGGCATGCTAGGCCGCATGTTATTTACCGAAGACGACATCAATAAAAAAGCGAAAGTATGTTCGGGCGGCGAAAAGAACCGACTACTCTTCGGTAAGTTAATGATGATGGATATCAATGTACTGATCATGGATGAGCCAACCAACCATATGGATATGGAAGCAATTGAAGCGCTTAATGAAGCACTAAAAAACTTTGATGGTACGCTCATTTTTGTTAGTCACGATAGAGCGTTCGTATCGTCACTCGCGACACATGTAATCGAAATAAAAGATAAAGAAGTAGTCAGCTTTCATGGCACGTATGACGAATATCTTGGTAGCACCGAAAAACAAGAGTTGGTCAAAGTCGCTTAATACACCTACAAATCGGCTTACTAACCGACGTTTGTCCTAAGGTCTATGAGTAGTCTTGTGTTATTGGCTTACTACGGCGAAAGCATGTAATTCTAAGCAATTAGTTTCCGCTTGCATGAGAGGTCAGAATATTCTGCGAAATTTATGTCTCTGCAGTGCTTCGCTGCACTGCAGGAGATGTGTCGATTGCTACCTGCTTTTCATGTTTCCATAGAGTTGAGGTTTAGCACGATATGTTTAGCGGTATGTTCGGCCTTTTGTCGCTTACACGGGTTCGGCGATTTCTCGGACAACCTATGAGTCATCTCATAGTGCAGTCGAAATTGATTCACTAGATGCACCCTCAAGTCCACTCACATCAACGGTTGTAATCCAAATCGAGTATGAGTCAGAGCCTAAATCCTCGATTTTATAAGAGGTGGTGTCGCCTGATACAATTAGAATTTGCTCCGTGCCAGAGCTTTCCTGAGCAATATATATTCGATAGCTTTTAATCTCTGAAGGCGGGAGCAGAGATCCGTCTTCTCTATATTGTGGGAAATCCCAATTCAATACGAGCCCTGATGTCGAAAGAACATCGATTGTGATGGTATTGCTGTATAGCTGCTCAATGCTGTCTGACACAATAACTTCATACTGCCCCGAATCCAGTATGCTTATGTTATCTAGAGTAAGGTAGCTTGAATTGGTGTCGAAAATATCTACGCCATTTTTTCGCCATTGGTAGTTTAAGTTGCCATTACCTACTGCACTTACATTCAGTGTATGAGAGCTGCCAATATAGACGCTGGCAGACGATGGTTGGTAGGTTATTCTAAGATCTTCTATTGGGTTAATGGTAACTACAACTGTTGCATTCGATGACGCACCTTTGGTGTCAGTTATAGAATAGGAAATTGTGTCAATACCATTGAAATCTAGGTAGGGCTTATATGTTAATTCGCCGATCGAAGAAATTGAGACATCACCATTCGAGGCGCTTGCTGATGAAACACTTATAAGGTGTCCCTCTGTGTCTGAATCATTGGAGAGAACGTTAATTGTGACGGGCGTATCTTCATTTGTTGAGGCCGTGTCGTTCACTGCAGTCGGAGCGTCATTTACTGCGAGTATTTGAATGCTCACCATGGCACTCGCTGTGCCTCCATTGCCATCTTCAACACTGTAAAATGCTGTATCCTGCCCATAGAAATTTTCTGGCGGTGTATATCTGATTGTATTATTGTTGATTGAAATCGTGCCTTTGGTAGCCCTGGCCAAGGTGATGTTTAGTGTGTCCCCATCAGCATCGTGGTCGTTATTTAAAACGTCTATGGCAGTTTCTGTATCTTCATACATTGTTGTGCTGTCGTCATATGCGACAGGTGGCAAATTAATAACGACAGTATTATCAAGAATGAGCTGCGAAGTTTGGCTGGTACTTATTCGATCCCCTGACCTTAGTTTCACGTGATACTCACCTTCGTTACTTGCGTCAATATTGCTTAGTGTTAGCTGACTACTTGTCGCAAAGGAGATTTCATTTCCGTTAAAGTACCATTGGTATTTGATGCTAGGTCCCTTATTGACTGAAGCATCGACATTGAATGAAACATTGTCTCCCGCGAAAGCTGTCACCGAAGCGGGTTGCTCTTGGATGGTTATTTGTGCGGCACCTCCTCCTCCGTTGTTATTCTTTCCTCCTCCCCCTTTTTTAGCGAAAGCGCTTTGGCTTAACCCTGTTAAGAGTGCAATGCTGATTATCAAGGTGAGAAATGTATTAGGCATGATGTTGTCTCGCTTTATTTGTAACGTGTGTCGATTAGACCGGATAGAATGTAAAAAAGTTAAAAATACGTCTCGATATACAGGCAATATTCGTCAATAAAATGACTATATTTTCTTAGTGTGCAGTAGTTAAACAATATTCTTTTAACTGGATCACGTGGTATCTGTGAAAATGAGCACGCCTCACCCTGCTTGAGTTCAAGAATTTTTGAAGTGGCGGGAGGGGAGATTATTTAGATAAATAGTTGAGCGTCATTGCGTCAGGTATCTTAGTTTTAATTCGATCTACCTGAACCTTTGTTGTTAATAGGTGAGTTGGGAGTCAGCTTTGTAGGGAGGGGGATAGTACAGATAAGTAGTGTAGGTGAAAACGCATATTCCCTTACAAAATATTATGTTGATGGCAACATTATGGAACACTCATTCTAAGGCTGTAGGGTTATACTATATGCATTCACTAAATATTCATTTCTTTCGAGTTGACTGATTATGGCCAAAATGCAGGTATTTCTTACAATAATCTTATCTATCGCTTTATCTGCTTGTGGCAGTGACAGCAGTAACAGCAGTGACAGCAGTGACAGGGGCGAACTTACTTTGGGTTTAACGGATGGCCCTGTAGAGAACGCATCTGAAGTTGTCATCACTTTTTCGTCTATTGAGTTAAAAGGAGAGGAAAGTAAAGTAATTGAGCTGGATTCACCTATGTCAGTCAATCTTCTTGATTTTCAAGGAGCGTCTAGAACTTTGCTACTGGATGGCATTGAACTCGCAGCTGGGGATTATCAGTGGATCAGGTTAGGCGTTGATGAAGCGGCTTCTTATATCGAAATAGACGGCCAGCAGCATACATTCGATATACCAAGTAACGCGCAAACAGGGCTTAAACTCAATAAGGGGTTTACAATTGGCGCTGGAAGCACCACTGATTTTACCATCGATTTTGACCTTAGAAAGTCAGTACACCAACAAGGCACAGGAGACTATAAACTTCGACCTACTTTACGCATTGTCGATAACCTGGCTGTCAATACGATACGAGGAACCGTCGCTGAATCACTTATCACAAACGAAGAGTGTAACAACGGTGATAACGATGACGTAGGCAACGCGGTGTATTTATTTAGTGGAAGCGAAGCGACAGTTCAAGACCTACAGGGTAATGGTTCAGACCCTATGGCTTCAGCGTCGGTCAGCTACAACTTTGAAACAGAGACATATGAGTTCGAAATAGGGTTTGTTCCAGTGGGCGCGTACACAGTCGCGTTTACGTGTGATTCCTCACTAGACATGAATGATGAAGACAACAGTGATGATGTGAGTTTTTCTTCTAGTTTTCCGGTTGACGTCGTTTTGGATGAAGATATAGCGGTTGCGATTACAGCTTCAACTTAAGCGTGCTTTATCTCTTCACTCGCACTAAATAATCGTCTGACTATTTTCAGAATTATGATGCTAGATTAAGGTATTTAACTAAAGCAGCATAGATTCGCTAAACCGCTAGCTATATGCGAGAAACGTCTCCCAATAAGGTTTTATAAAAGGGGCTGCAGTATTACATTGCAGCCCCTTCTACATTACCGGTCAGAAATTTAGAAGTCCGCAGTACATTCCGCAACTACCTCCATTAGAAACACCCGGTTTTCACCAGATTCATCCGTTCCTCCGCCTGTAATTTTTAAGCCATCTTGAGAAATATCAGTCGCTTTAAAAGTAGCCCAGCCCCCAATGTCATGACCATTTTGAGCAAGCACATCTTTAAGATCCCTCAAACCACTCACTTGATCCCAAATATATGAGGTATCTGGCGCAGACCAACTGCCTGTATAACCAATCACTTTGCTGCCATCACCAGAAAAACCAATTAGCGTAAGTTCATCACTGCACCCTATCTCTGTTAATCCATTAGATTCATGGTAAACAACGTTACTCGTGTCACAACCGGGGCTTAAGTCCTTAATCGTACCTAGCACTGAAGAACCATCATCTGATATAGCAATAGCCTTGCTAAACGCATGAGGAATTTCGGTTAAAACACTACTACGGTTGTAGCCACTCCCGCCTTCAACATCCATGAAATACGTTTGCGCACCATGTGAGACCAACAAACGATCACCTGTTTCATTTACGGCCGTATAAGGTAATCTTAGCCTTGTGTCACTGTGTAACGAAGTACTCACGATATAGTCTGGACGCTGAGGGTCACTCTCTTGGTAACGCCCGCCGTCTTCGTAAAAACTAACATAATTATGATGACTCGCCGGAGCGATCAGTCTTTTACCATTACCTGACATCTGTCGAATAACACGTCCTTCAAAGCCCGATCTGCCACGCTGAATAGAGCCGCTCGGCGTATGGTAGTTATAATTACTGCCTACGCCTCTAAACATAAGATAGTCAGCATTATTGCTTAAGTGATTGTAGTAAATTCCCACACCAGAGTTAGTGCCAGGCAATGCGGTGACCCCTGAGCCTTCTTTCCATGTCTGCCACTCACTGTCAATATACGCTAACACGGTACCATCATTCGCAACTTCAGGCGCATCTAGACTATAAATAGAGCTGGGAACAGCTGAACCTGGAGCAATACTAAACTCAACACCCGCGACAGATACATGGCTTAGGCCCGCCAATACAAGTGCTGCTAACGATTTTTTTGCTATTTTTTCCATAAAATAAACTCATTTGTTGTGTTTTTTGAAGGGTCAGACTTTTAAGAATGCCTTAAACCCGCTCGCACTTTACAGAAAAAAAAAGCGATGTCGATGTACTAAATCGCACTTTGTATATTTATGAGGAATCGGTCTCAATATCTATATTAGAGCCTTACATTTCGCAGAAGAATTTGAATCAACTTATATTTCGTCCATAACAAAATCGACATAAACGAAGTTTCTATTATCACCTTCAATGAAATAGTTTGTAGCAAGAGTTGACCTAGGCTCTCAAGATTCCACATAATAAACGCAGAACCGAAGCACCTACGTAAGACTATAAAAAAGCATAGGACCTATCGTGTCACCATTCGACTTATCAGAACAAGATTTCAAACAAACTAGTCACCTTTCGCCAGCAAGACAAGTCTCGAAACTCGAATCTCAATTTCGAGCATGTCGCCGCTACTCTGAAGCGATCTGCGCGCCCTTACTAATTGAAGATTACTTGTTGCAGGCGATGCCCGAAACCAGTCCTGCAAAGTGGCATATTGCACATACCTCTTGGTTTTTTGAAACCTTCATTCTCAAACCCTTCTTAACTAGCTATAAACCCTTCAATCCGCATTTTGAAATTCTGTTTAACTCGTACTACAACGGCGTAGGCAAACAGTACCCGAGAACACAACGTGGCTTGCTATCGAGGCCTAGTGTCGATGAAGTAATTCAATATCGACACTACGTTGATGACAATATTCAACACTTGTTAGCAAATTTACCCAAAGACCATATCGAAACAATTTTGCAGCGGCTTGAATTAGGCTGCCACCATGAACAACAGCACCAAGAGTTGTTTTTCACCGATTTAAAATATTGTTGGTTTCAGAACCCCTTGTATCCGGTTTATAGCCAGGCTCTTAAAGAATCGACACCAAACGCTTCTCCATTATCGTGGATACAGCTTAAAGGCGGATTAGTCGACATTGGGCATCACGACTCAACTAGCTTTTGCTTCGACAACGAACAACCCAGTCATAAGCAATATATCGAACCTTTCTTGATATCCAGTCGCTTAGTGACAAACAGGGAGTACCTAGAGTTTGTCCAAGACCGAGCTTATCAACGTTCAGATCTCTGGTTATCAGATGCATGGAGCGAGATAAATAAACAGGGTTGGCGAGCGCCACTTTATTGGATTCAACAGGACGGAGAGTGGTTTGAATATACACTACACGGCTTGTTACCTTTAGATCTCGATCGACCAATATGTCACATTTCTGCATACGAGGCAGACGCCTATGCACGCTGGTCGAATTGCCGTTTGCCGACCGAATTCGAATGGGAGTATGCCGCTAAGAACATTGAGAGCGGCTCGAGTTTGGCGCAGTTTTCAGAACCACACGCGTTCCATCCTCGCGCACAAGATAATAAAATCAGCCCTCTACTTGGAAGCGCATGGCAATGGACCAGTAGCGCCTACAGCCCCTACCCTGGCTACAAACCAGCCGACGGTGCGATAGGAGAATACAATGGCAAGTTCATGTGCAACCAGCTAGTACTGAGAGGCGGAAGCTGTGTAAGTAATCGCTCACATGTTCGCCATAGTTATAGAAATTTTTTCTATCCAGCTGACCGTTGGCAGTTCACGAGCCTTCGCCTCGTAAAATAACAGGTAATAAATTAACGATAGGAAGTTGTGATGAATGACGCTGTAGAACAGAACACGATAGTAAACGTATTTGAAAATGAAAGTACATTAAAAGAAGAAATAATCGTCGGCTTGTCCGCGGATAAAAAACACATCAACCCAAAGTTCTTCTACGATGAATACGGATCAATGCTGTTTGAGCGAATTACTAAAGAACCTGAATATTATCCAACCCGTACAGAAATGCAGCTACTAACAGACAATACCGGCGCGATCGCTGACGCGATAGGTCGTGATCAATTGCTCATTGAACCCGGTGCAGGAAGCTGTGAAAAAGTCACAAAACTATTGGGCGAACTATCCCCTACCTGTTTTATTCCTATCGATATTTCTGCGGAGTTTTTGCAAGCCTCATGTAGAAGGCTAATGCTCAAGTTCCCTCATATTGACATAAGAGCTAAAGCTGGCGACATGTTAGACAAGGTCAGTATTTCACCTCAATACGCCAATCTACGGCGCACTGTATTCTACCCTGGCTCAACGATTGGAAACTACGAGCCTGCAAACGCGCTAGCGTTTCTAAAACATGTTCGACAAACCGTCGGCGACTCTGGCGGCCTGTTAATTGGCGTAGACTTACAAAAAGATGAGCGAATTCTCAACGAAGCATACAATGACAGACAAGGCGTCACCGCGTTATTTAACCTCAACATTTTGAATCATGTAAACGCACTCCTCGACACGAGTATTCAAGTTGAAAATTTCGAGCATTTGGCCTTTTATAATCAAGACAAAAATCGAATTGAAATGCATCTAGAAAGCAAAGCTGACCAAACCGTTGCCTTGGCTGATGGAAGAACATTCGTATTTAGCAAAGGCGAACTAATACAAACAGAATATTCTTATAAGTATACAGTCGACAGCTTTACCAAATTGGCAGAAAAAGCCGGGTTCACCGCCGTTCAGAGCTGGGTCGACAAGAACAACTTATTCAGCCTTCAGTACTTAGAAGTCTGAATATCACCAAATAAGCCGATGAACTAGACCCAACATTACCTGTCGTTTATATTCATTCGACTAGATCAACTAACTAAATTTGGATATATTTCGCCTTGTTTTTAGACTAGGAACATGAGCGCTTCATCACATCGGTATAAATAACCAAGCCATTTGGCTGCATCAACAAGTGAGTTGGTGTCATACCGAACATGCTTTTAAACGTTCGATTGAAGTGTGACGCGTCTGAAAAACCCGCACCTAGAGCTGAGTTAGTTATATTTCGATTTAACGGCAGTTCAGAAACAGACTGGTACAAACGGTGCCACAGTCGATATCGACGAATCGGTACACCTGTTTGCATTCTGAACAACTGCACTAACCTCGGCACTGATAGCTCCACACACTCAGCTAAGGTATTAATAGATAAATTATCAGAAATATTAGCTTGAATCAGCTCAATTACCTTCGCAATTCTCGAATCAATCGGGTAGGCATTATTATCATGCTGGCAACTTCCCACTAGCGTTTCAAGACAAGTAAAAATCTCGCTAGCCGGCTTTTCATCATAGTAATGGCGTGTAAAGTTTTCTATATATTTGTCTTCGTTTTCTATGTCGAAGGCAACGCTGTTCACTTGTTGGCGAGTACGTGACAAAAGGCTGCGATAATCACATCGCAGTGCGTCCAACATACAAATTGCAACCGGCTCATTGCCCGTATCACATTCAAGCTCGGTTCCTGGTGGAATCAACATGCTTTTGCAGGTTGTCTTATTCGATATATTTTTGCCAGAGAAGTGAATCTCGCCCCCCAAACTAACGGCAAATGATGCCGCGCCTTGAGAAAAACGAATTGGTTCCATTAAAGGCCCAAGGTAAAAGGTGCGTTGCTTCCATAAATATAAGCGAGAAGACGGCCCTGTAGGAGATGATTTAGGAGCAAAAATCACTTTTGTATTGTTATTATCTGTCTCTATTGTCAGCATTTTATTCACCAGAAGTGAGTCAATTAGACAATCATGTGTTAACGCCCCCACGCCTCGTATGATTAATTTGCAACAAATAGAACATATTTTTAGTTGTTATACGAACATTTATCATGATTTTTTTCTCATATACAACAAAAAGTCAGTTAATCATCAATTCTTTCTATATTTGTTTTTTTCTCAAACGTTAAGCTTTCAATCGATCAGAAGGAACTGAAACTGTCTTCAAGGACGTACGCAAAGTAATCAAGTTCTAATTACTCGACTATAAAAACAACCATTGAGAAAATGATCATGAAAACACTTAGAAATTGCCTGAATAAAACCGCACTAATATTACTCACCTTGGTTTCAACGTCAGTCTTCGCATCAAGTGGCGGCGGAAATGAAACTTGCGATCCGAATGCAAAACCAATTGTCTTTGTACATGGCTGGAATGGTGGAAACTTCAATTGGACGGATATCTGGAACTACCTAGAGGCTGACGGTCACCCTCGTTGTTCTTTGTATGGTTTTGAGTGGAGCACATTCTGGGATAGCAACGCTTACGCCGCGCAAAAATTAGCGGATTTTGTTGAAGATGTACGTGCCGACCATAACAACCAAGCCGTCACCATCATTTCTCATTCTAACGGTGGTTTAATTTCACGATGGTATCGTGTATTTGAAGGCGGAATGGCTGCAAATGACAGGTTCATCGCACTTGCCGCGCCACATAATGGCACTACTTGGGCCTACGCTTGTTTCAACCCATCATGCTTCGATATGAGCCCCGGATCTTCCCATATCAACGCGTTAGCAGGCCAAGGTTGTGACCGTTCTGTTTGGTCTAATTCAGACCTAGTCATCTTACCAGCTGAAAGCGCAATTTGTGGCCAAAGTACACAAACTGCAAGTGTTAACCACTTGTCGCTTCTTTGGAACCTACAAGCGTATCAAGATATCAAAGACCATATGTAGACCAATTTAGCTGACGTTTTGCCAGCAAAAATTTGAAGCTACCTAATTTGGGTAGCTTCATCGTGTTTACCATTTTTATGTATTCGTATATCGAAGTAGGTGTATCTGATGAATTATACGAAAATAGCTGTAGCCGTTTTTTTCCTAACCCACTATTCGATGCTTTGTTTGGCCCAGAACGACGCAAGCAAAAACGTCGCTTTCGTCAACGACATAGCCATCACACATACCGAACTGTCAGTGCTAGAGAAATCTCGAAGCAGACACCCAATGGGACAATCTACCGCGTCCGACCTAACAACCAGCGAACAACGAACAAAGTTGGTCGATGACTTAATACTGGCTGAATTACTCGTGCAAGCAGCGCGCAAGAACGGCATCGACAAGCGCCCCACCATGATTGCGGAGGCCAGCATTCAATATAAGACATTGTTGGGGCAGATGTTTCTTCGCGACGAAGTGGCCAACATGTTCGTTTCTGAACAAGAAATTAGAGCGCGCTACGATGCCATCCCACCCAAATATAAATACTCGCTTAGCGCTATCGATTTCAATACTAAACAAGAAGCAATTCAAGCCGCGAAGAACATTACTTCCAAAACCGAATTCAACAATATTGCAGATCGTTTTTCCGTAGGGAACAAAAAAAATAGCGCGTGGTTAGGCTGGATACAAAGCAGCCAACTATCGGGACCCGAACTCGATATTGTAGAGAGAATGTCAGAGGGTGAAATCAGTTCTGAGCCGGTGAAAATTCGAGAAGGCTGGCGTATGTTTTTTTTGGAACAAAAGCAAGAAGTGGACAAAACGCCTTTTGAACGTGCGCATGATTGGCTAAAAAATGAAATACAACAAACTCGCATCCAAACTCTGCTTTCTGATCTTCGAAAGAATGCCAAGGTAGACGTATTTCTTACCCCAGCTGTAAAGTAAGGACTAGATAATGATAAGCATTGTATTAACAAGAGCCACGCAAGCATGGCGGCCACTTATGCTTGTATGCGGCACAATTTGTATTCTGTTATTGGTGTTATCTGACTTATTTGAAGCCTCAGACAAAGCTGAATACGACAAGGTGATGCACACAATTAGTAAGGGAACAACAGAACAAGTGCCAGATACTAATACTCTTGAGTCGAATCGTGAGCGACTTGATGAACTGCAAGACCGACCTAATTTAACCTACGCGCCAAAGCCCGGCGCAATGAGAATTGGCTTTGCCGAAGTAGAGTACGCACTGCGCCTTGTCGACCTGGATCACTTTGGACAAATTCTACTAAATGCAGAAACTGAAGCTACGTTAAGCAGGTCAGTTTCGAGACTACCGCAAGACCTTTCAGAAGAAGAACTTTCTCATGCTGGCAAGCTAATTAAAATGAGTTTTCCTGATGACGCTGGAGACCAGATCGCTCGGATATTTACGCGTTATTACCACTACAAGATCAGAGAAAAAATCTTAGTGTCTGACATGCCGGCACCTAATTCTGCCTCTGAAGCACTCGAACAGTTACAACAGATATCTACTATTCGTTCTGAGATGATGGGACCAGAAAATGCGGAGAAATTATTTGGTTTACAAACGAAACGTGCAGAGAACCGTCTAAACCAAGCACTACTTGAACAAGGCAACCATCAGTCACACAAAGTATACGAAAAACAGCGACGAACTCTTGATACGCTAGCCACAGGGCACGATTATTCGAAAACAGTCCACCTCGAAAATTTGTCGAATATGTACTCCGATGTAGCGGCACTTCATGATGCGGACCGACCTGAGGCTGAAATTCAAGAACGCATGGCGTTAGATGTCGGCAATGATGCCGCGAACCAACTCATGAAAATGGACAATCAACAACAGGAGTGGAACGAGCGGTACCAGTTATTTTCTCAAGATAAGCTCTTGGTTATCGCAGCATCGTTAAGTGATGATGACCAGAAACAACAAATAGAAGAATTGTTCAGGCTCCACTATTCAGAGGAGGAGCTGCCCGGTGCCCGAGCTTACGACAGACAAGCCAGTAATTGAATCGAGATGCGCTGAAGCTTCTCTTCTACATAAACATAAGCACTGGGTATACTCGCTAATCTCAGGCCTGTTCATGGCAACTCCATCGCTAGAACCAACACTATTCGTGCTTTCATGGTTTGGACTAGTCCCGCTGTTATATGTGATGGACCGGGCATCGACCAAACAAGCTTATATTTCGGGTCTAACTACCGGATTTACTCTCTATCTTGTGAGTTGTTACTGGGCCGTTCCGTTCGTCGAAAATATGAAGGGGTTTGGCACTCTCTCCTCTGTACTCACAACCTGTATATTTTGGCTTTATAGTGCTCAGGTGTTCGCATTCATCGCTGTTATTTGGAATAGAATTTCTAACCGAGTTTTATGGCAAAGATTGTTACTGTTTCCGACTATCGTCGTGGCCATTTATTCCTTAACGCCCAATATTATTCCGATTCAAATCAGTTTGGGACAAAGTGAGTTTTTGCTCGCACTACAAGCAATAGATATTGTGGGTATTTATGGTCTTGATTTCATGATCGCCTTAAGCAACATATGTATCTACGAATTCATCCGAGCACGAAATTCCAATCACTCTCGACTACCTTTTGTTATTTCAAGCATAATTTTCTCTGCTTGGTTTAGCTATGGTTATTATGGGCTTACAAGCTGGGAAGAACGACAAACTAATTGGGCAACCAAAAAAGTGGGTCTAGTACAGCCCAATGACCAGGCAAGCATCACTATTCCGATACCACCTAAAGGCTACGGCTGGTCCTACCCACCAGAAATGGAAAAAATGGAGGCGCTTGTGAGAGAAGGAGCCGAAATCGTTTTCTGGCCAGAGTCTAGGTATAAAGGGTATTTTGACAGCCCCTATGTTCAGGCTTCGTATGAGCATCGAATTAAGGCGCTATCGACTCCACTTGTTATGCAAGACCTAGAACGCACAATTGATGCTCAGTCAGCAGGAGAAACAAAGACCTATAATAGTATGATTTTGTTGTCTGAAGATGGAGTATTACAGTCAACCTACCGCAAACAAAAACGCATAGCCTTTGCCGAATACACGCCCTTTTTCGAACCAGATGAAAGCCTATATCAACTTGCAAAATCTTATTTTGGCGGGTTTCTTACGAACATTTCTGCGGGCGAGGAATCAAAAACTTTCTCGGCTGCCGGTATGAATATTATTCCGCTAATTTGTTACGAAGCGCTCTTCTCTGAGTTCGTAGCAAATACCGTAAACCAACAGCCAACTGGGGGCCTATTTTTTATCGCATCTTTCGATGCTTGGTTAGGCGAATCACATGCCCCATTTCAACACCTAGCCGCCTCTAGAATTCGCGCAGTAGAAAACAGACGCCCCATGGTTCACCTGATCAATAATGGCCCATCTGCTGTGATAATGCCGAGCGGACGCACATTGGCACAAACCAGTGCGTTTGAAGAACAAAGTGTACTGATCGACACGCCGTATTCAAATACCTTAGCGCTGAGTTTTTACAGTAAATATCCAAAACTGTTTACCTGCGCTAGTTACTTAATATTACTGCTATTCATACTAAGTCATTGCATTAAAGTACGAACAGGCACTACTCATCATGAATGAATGGTCACATTAAGCATTTTTAGGTGGCGTATTACGTAAATTCAAGTCGCCTTTCAATGAATATTCCTGGCCTGGAACAATTTCAGCCGGCCCCATACCGTAGACTGAGCTGGTCGCGAGAACCGCCAAAAGACCAATTGTTTTATTACGAAGTTGTTGAAATAATCGTACTTTTTCGAGTATTTTCATATCTGGTCTCGAAGACACTTAACTCCCTCGAAGCTTGGCACACGGTAAGACCTCGACTAGTGTGAGTGAACGGGGAAAGGTATCTGAAACAAGTTTATTTTCATCCAGAAAACTGCTTATTATTCTTAGACATTCAGACCTGCAAACATAGCATGATGGTCTCAAAATTTATATTAGAGAGACCTTTGCTCAGCGTCACAAGCGAATAAAGACAAGATCGAATCGATGACAGTTAATAACAACACGTGAACCTTCACACGATGATATTTGCCCTACCTGCCAAATAACGTTCTCGGAAAATCTTAAAGTAGCAAGACAGTGCCTCTGCAGCTTTGGTATCTTCATTTAAGCGCAATACTTCGATGGCAACCTCCGCAGTGCAGAGTTGATGACTATGTGCTGATTCTCGTAATTGGTAGTCGGATGCATAATCTGGTCGAATACCCAACACAGGGAGGTCATGTAAATACTCGCTACGAAACATTTTTTTTGCTTCTCGCCATGTACCATCAAGCATGATAAACAGCGGCTTTCGACCTATTGTTTCTGCTTTCAATTCTGAGGGCTTATCGATACATTTTCTGGATCGAGCGTATTCATGAGGGAATATTACTATGGGGAGATATTGTGGATTTTCGATTAACGAAATAAGCTCCACATTATGCTCTGTACGCGCCCATTGAAAGGCATAGTTATCGGCCACAACATCGGCAACCAGCCTTCCTGTATTGCTCGGCTTGAATACCTCGCCTTGGTAAAAAAGAAAGCAAAATGCACACTGGGATTCTACAGACGGACGAAAATCACAAATGCAGTTGTTCACGCCCAGCATACAGGCAAAACAGCGTTTCAGATTGCTTCCGCGCGCAATAAAAGGCTTTTTGACTTTGGGGAGTTCATTCTCGCGTAAAACAACAACAGAATTTACAAACATCTGCTCTACCTAGAATTTTCGAGTTTTGTATTTAAAACAACTCTAGTTAAACGAGAAAAATAGATAAACCTCAAACTACCGACACACTCGGCCATGCCGGTAGAGACATGAGCTTGACTAGTGGTCTATAGACGTAAATATCTTTAAACCAGCATCAGTCTTAAGCAAGTTATAGGACTCCCTCCAATGAGAAATCACTTTATCTTCGGCATTAACCATGGTCCACGAAACAGTCGCAGATGCACATTTACTGCCAATAACATCGCTGACAAGGTCTTCGTAAAAACACCGAACAACGCCATCAGATGAGTGCCGATCTAACAGACCTTGCATATAATCTGTAATTTCTCGGCTTTCATTACAAGGCAAAATATCACCATCTGATGATACGGCAAGATAGGGCGCATGATATCGACTTGCGATAAGCTCACCATCGAAGGACGGAAAATCTATGACGAATTGATCAAAAAAGGTTCTTATATCATCAATCATTATACTGACTCTTATTTAATAGAATATCTTATTCGAATTAAGCACTTAGTTTTACCGCAACAAGCTGAAAGGTAATTTATTAAGAGGTAGTCGATTTTACTGATTTTTTAACTTGGGTAAACCTCCCTCCTTTGATTTTTTTCTAAATTGGAAGGAAGTTAAATGTATCAATCGATTAAAAGAGTGGTACCAATGAAAGGGTTTACTAAACAACAGCCCCGTCGCTGCTATTATCACGTAACAAATATAGCTTCAGTTTATCGGCCAGTATTTCAGTATCAATAGGTTTGGTGATGTAATCAGTCATACCTGCCGAGAGACATTTTTCTCTATCGCCCTTCATGGCATTCGCCGTCATAGCCATTACTGTAATATTTCGATATCGTTCGCCCGCCTTACCTGATCGTATCTGTTTAGTGGCTTCATAGCCGTCCATATTCGGCATTTGGCAATCCATGAGAACAATTGTATAAGGTAAGTCTTCAGGAGAGTTTTGCATTGCATCTAGAGCGAGTACACCGTCATCGGCCACATCAGCGCTTAAGTTCAAAAGCTCAAGCAGCGATAAAGCAACAGTCTGGTTAACCTGATTATCTTCTACCAGAAGTATTCGCGTATGCGCGGGCCAAGCATTTTCAACGTTCAGCTCATCATGTGCTTGAGCGTCACAAACTTGAGCAATTTTGGGGTGACATATTTCTTCAGCGCCATGATTCTTGGTATTATCAACCACCACGTCCAAGGCATCAAACAAATCTCCTGTCGTTGTCGGTTTTGGAAAATAGGCATTAACGCCCAGTTCTGTAAAATATTCGGCATCACCGCGATTATTCAGCGGGGTCATCATGATTAGATTAGAACTGTCGTATCGAGTATCTCCGCGCACCATTCGCACTAGAGCCACGCCATCAACGCCAGGCATTTCCATATCGACAAAAACAGCAGCAAAACTCCCCCCCCCTTTGTCGACCCTCTTATTCATTTCGGCAATGGCCACATCAGCAGTCTTGGCCTTGGTAACCCTAGCTCCCCACTTCTGCAGTTGATTACCTAGAACATCAAGATTGCTTGGATTATCATCAACGACCAAAATGGACATAGCCGATATATCTGCTTTAGGCGCTACTTTCTCAGAGTTTTCACTTCGCGAGAGTTTCACATCAAAATCAAACCTAGAACCTACCCCTTCAGTACTTGCGACTTGTATACTGCCTTCCATCATATGGCACAATTTTTCGACAATAGACAAACCTAAGCCACTGCCACCATAGCGCCTGGTAGTGGATGCATCCGCCTGTGTAAATGAATCAAACAGCCCAGAAATTTTACCTGCAGGTATGCCAATGCCGGTATCTTTGACAACACATTTTAATCTGAGATTATTATTGCCTTCGCTCTCTAAAGCGACTCGTACACTAATTTCTCCTTTTTCAGTAAACTTGATCGAGTTACCAACCAGGTTAGAAAGTATTTGCCTTATTCTTCCAGGGTCGCCTAGAACGAGTGTTTCGTCGACATTAACCGCATCAATAATCAACTCGACATCTTGTTCCGAGGAACGATGGCCAATCGCTTCAGAAAACTCACCGAGCATCGTCCGAAGATTAAACTCCAAAATTTCAATTTCAAGCTTCCCTGCTTCGATCTTTGAAAAATCCAATATGTCGTTTATGACCGCCAGCAATGCATGAGCGCTCGATCGCGCTAACGTCAACTGATGCTTTTGCTCGGTGTTTAGCTCTCCATTTAACAATAAGCCCAACATACCTAACACCCCATTCATGGGTGTTCGTATCTCATGACTCATGCTTGCTAAAAATTCACTCTTGGCAACTGCTGCCATTTCGGCATCTTCTTTTGCGACGAGAAGTTCTTTCTGTTGGAGTTTTATTTGTTCCAGTGTCGATGCCATTTCTTGGTGGCTTTGCTTAATCTCTTTCTCATGTTCATGTCGTACAAGTAACATATGGTTGAATGACTCTGCCAAATGTCCAATTTCATCGTCACCCTCTATATCAACATACTGGTCAATTTCACCTGCGGCAACAGCCTTACTTGCAGCCGCCAACTGAACAATTGGTCGAGTGATTCGCCTGGTTTGCATCATCGCAAATACAAAAGCAACTAAGCCAGTAATTACCACCAACACAATAATCACTTTGGCCAACCACAAAGAAGAAGCTTGCAGCGATTGTTCATCAATTTCGCTAATCAACATCCAATCTGAATTGACGACCCTGACGGGGACCTTAATGCCTACGACGCGATGTTGATTGTCACCAATATATTCAAACACATTTGAGCTCACCCCCACTGAAAATTCCGACTCTATAGTCGAGATGCTGTCATTTTCCCCCTCCGCTAAGTGTTGTTCATGTCCTACCTCAAAAGCGTGATGCACTGGGTGCTTGCCATTTCGATTAGCCCCCAACTTCAGCAAACCCTCTGCACCCACTAAATAGTTATGAATACCCTCACCAACAGATGGCTGAAATAAAGAAGCGAGTCGATCAAGATTAATCTCAAAAACAATAACACCGATAGCAAGCCCGTCAGCATCCAATATTGGCGAAGAAAGGAAGCCACCTATTTGGTCATTAAATAGCTTAGCCTGCACTATATTTGAGAATTGGGGTGAGTTAGTACTAATGCCACGCTTGACCACCTGTGCCAAACCTGTTTCCGAAAACTCAGTTGCGAACAGGTTTCTACCAAATTCTCTGTTCCGATTAACAGAGAATAATACATTCCCCTTTTGATCTACAATTAGCAGGTCGTAGATATAATCATACCCTTCGACCAACTGAAAAAATGACGACTGATAACGCCCTACAGACGATCGCCACTCATCACTAACAACATAATGGCCAAGATCTTTTTCGCTTTCTCGAAAACCCTGAGATAAGGTTTCCAACAAGCCTTTATTCTTCGCTGAACTTGCTTGAATTTGAATATCCATTACGCGATATTCGAACCAATTTTGAATATAGCTAACCGTCAGTCCTGCAGACTCTTCGAGCTCATTAATTATGGCAGATCTAATGCCATTGTTCGCTTGTTGGTAGGTAATGATTGCAACCACTATCATGGGAAGCAGAGCCAAAATAAGAAATGAAAACAATAACTTTCGAGATAAGGATCGAGACTTGGAATGCTTAGAGTGCGGAAGAGCCGCCTCCAGCTTTTCGGCAGATGGCTCGTTAGCAGGAACAGTGTCCGGCAGTGATGAGTGCTGGTCCGATTGAAGAGGTGCCTTATCGATCATTAGAGAATACCCTTTCACTCCACACTGACGATGTATTTAGGAATTATTGTCAACTTGAAACCAAGCCAGTATCTGAAACGCGACAAACCCTATTATTTATAGTCCAGAGATAAGAATTTTGCTAGCTTTCTGAGCGCGCATCCAATTCTAATCCAACGATAGGACAATCCATCACTGCAGCCACACCTTTTATAATATATTTCTCTTGGCTATTAATTATTTCGTCAGATTTCGCGGCCTGAATAAGGCCTTTAATTAACCTGGGCTTGATTAAAGGATAGGACTTCGACAACTCACTCAGCGCCTGAGTAAACCGGGTTTGACTGCATTCGTTTATTGGCAAAAGAGTCAAGGTATAGGTACCAGCTGCGTTACATCCTCTGTGAAAGGAATTTAGTTTTTCCTGCTTATTGCCTTGGCCATAATGAACCACTCTAGATAAAACGATCTCGAATAGTTTCGCTACTTGTTTAACATTTTTGTACTTAAGTTTAGCCGGTTTGCTTAGGCCAAAATGTCGGTCGCAATACTGCTTCAATAATTGAAATAATAGCCATTCAAATAGATCTACCTTTCCATCTGCATGAATAAGCCCAGTTAACACGGCTCTGACGCGTTTATATTGCGACAATGACAATAGCTTAAGTGACGGAACGGCCAACTCGACTAGGGTAAGCCTTTCTCCTGCATTTATTAGAGACACATGTTCAAACATTTTAACGACACTAACGGCCCATTTTTTGTCGCTAGCTTCTACGATACTAAGTTGGTGTTGTCTAATGCCTGGCTCAGCATCAAATAATAACGCCATTACGATTATTTGCGCATCATAGGGTTCGTGTACACTTGAAGTGAGCACCAAATATGCTGATTCATGACCAGAGACAACAGAAGCATCTCTTGATGAATCATCCCTTGTAACAAATGTCGCATCACCAGTATCAATATCCGGCTCATATTCAATAACACCATCATTTACATCAATAGACTGCCCTTTATCTACCGTACTATTCACATAACTGCTGTCTTCAGCGAACCCACTAACTTGCTCGGACTCACCATCCACGTTCGATGATTCGGGCTTAATAAACGCGCCTCGCCAACGCGGCAATATCTTTACGATTCGTTGCTCCAAAGGTGGGTGGGTCGAGAATAAAGAAAAAAGCTTTAGCCTGGTCGAGCTAAAAACACCGGCACTGGAGAAGAACAAATGCCCTACTTCGTGGGCGTTTTCGTGATCCAATTTTGATCGAAAACTTGAGCCACCAATTATGCTCAATGCCTCACCTATACCATCTGGGTTTCGCGTAAATTGAACCGCAGACGCATCCGCCAGAAACTCGCGCTGCCTACTAACCGCTGATTTAATAAGTGCCCCAAAAAATTGCCCTAGCAAACCTATAACCCATAGTGCGATACCGAAAGCGAATAATCCGCCAGACAAGCCATTTTTGTCTCGTGAAGAGTGACGATGATAGCGGCGGCGTGAGGTCATCCTCATGAACATACTTCCCGCCTCTCCAATCATCAAAATACCATGTAGCACTGCTAGCAACTTCATGTTCAGCCTCATATCACCGTTCAATATGTGACTAAATTCATGCGCGATAACACCTTGAAGCTGATCTCGATTAAAGGCATCCAATGCACCTTGAGTTAACCCAATAACCGCATCTTCTGACGTCAAACCAGCAGCAAATGCATTGATCCCTGACTCTTGATCGAGCAAAAAAATCTGAGGAGCAGGAATACCTGATGCTAGTGCGATTTCTTCAACTACATTAATTAAGCGTCTTTCTAGAATGTTATCTGTATTTGTCGAAACAGGTCGGCCACCCAAAGATTCCGCTACTACGCGCCCACCCGCCCGAAGTGACCACCATTTGAACACCATCGCCATGATGATCACGCCACAAACTAAAAAGGTGGTCATAGAAAATTTTTTCCACCCAAGTGCATAGAACAAGCTTTTCGCCCAATCAACGACATTACCTGAAGAATAAGCGCTCGGTATTCGATCATTTAGACTGTAACCAGGGTCACTATATAAGATGAATACAGCAACGATAGAGTTGGTGATCAACACCAACGTGACGACTGACAAGAAAAAAAGTAGCAAAAGTACCCGTGTTTGTTTTCTCGCTTGGTCTTGCGCATGGTAAAAATTCATTCCCACGCCTCTACTACAAACCAAATATCAGTATATTTATCATATTAAAAAGACACTTTGGGCGCATGTTGAATTTCTGCAGAATCTTCAAACTCAAGCAAAGCCGCATCTTTTTTATGCCCGAATGTGGGTGCAAAAATATTCTGCGGAAAACTCTGCCTATAACTATTGTATTCAGTTACCGCATCATTGAATCCCTGCCTTGCAAACGCAACACGGTTTTCTGTACTGGTCAGCTCCTCTGAGAGCTGACTCATATTTTCACTCGCTTTTAGATCGGGGTAGGCTTCTACAGCTACATTTAACTTGCCTAATGCACTCTGCAATAAACCCTCCCCTGCCGCTAGTTTACCTAGTGCTTGCGCGCTAGACGGGTCAGACGATGCTGCCTTTAAGCCCGCCACTGCGTCATTACGCGCCAAAATTACCGCTTCTAATGTCTCTCGTTCATGTGCCATATACGACTTAGCTGTTTCGACCAAATTAGGGATCAAATCATATCGACGCTTAAGTTGTACTTCAATTTGAGAAAACGCGTTTTGAAATCGATTTTTAAACGCCACCAAATTATTGAAAATACGAATAATGTAGAAAATACCAAATATGAGTACTAACCAAGAGATAACTGTGCTGATTTCCATGTGATTTTTCTCGAATTGCTATTGGGTTCGGGTTCTCAGTATTACCTTTCGCAGCTATATTTCACAACCATTTTCATTAATAATGAAGACATCTAAAACACTATTTGATACACCGTACTCACAACGTCATATAGTACGAATTTATTCACGGCCTAAGGGCCACCGCCTTGGGAATTAGTGGTTCCATCAACAATAATAACGAATAGCAAAACACAAGAAGCGCCACAGCCAAATAGCATTTTTATACAATTTGCTTCGATATTTGGCTTGTACCAATAATAGTCTATAGTTTATCTATAGAAAGCAACAACAATGACAACTCGCTGAGGCCTCGCTAAGTGCTTAAAAAAATTGCCATTTCTGACCTTACCGTCGATATGTATGTGGCAGAAATTATTGCTTCTGACCCATCAGCTATGCCTAAAAAGAAAAAGGGCATGATTCGCGATCAGAGAATTATCAGCAAATTTATCGAAATTGGCATTACACAAGTTGTAATCGATACCGAAGTAGGAATCGATATACAAGTGGCAGATGAAAGCCATGAAAGCCAAGTCACCGAAAGTAAAATTCTTGTTAATAAGCTAATTGAAGAAAAAATTGAAGCTCTCCAAGAGAGCATGAGCACAGGGTACCAATCCTTATCACTCGAATGGGGAAACGCAAAAGAGATTTTCAAAACAACCGCCACCATCATTGCCGAAACCAAAGTCGCGATTCAAGAAGGCAAAAAAATCAACGCCGAGTATATCAACCAAGCGTCAAAAGCCATTTGCCGATCGATAATGCGAAACAAAGATGCGCTTACATGGTTAGGAAAAATTCGTAATATCCGAAATTATCTATACGAACACTCTGTCAACTCATCAACATTAATGGGCATATTTGCCCATGCATACGGGCTGAATTTGTCTCAAATTGAGCAATGTATTACAGGAGCCTTGCTTCACGATATTGGGCAATCAAAAATACCCGAAGAACTATTTGACCGAGCTGGGCCACTTTCACCAGATGAATACGCAACTGTAAAGGAACACGTAAACTTAGGCTGTGAAATCGTTGAGTCATACGACTCAATTCAAGAACCCGCAATGCAAATTGTTAAAGAGCATCATGAACGCTATAACGGCTCTGGTTACCCTGACGGGCTTGCGGGCAATGATATTTCTTTATATGGGCGCATGTTTGCGATTGTTGACACCTACGACGCCGTAACCAATAACCGCTGTTACAAAGAGGCCATTCCCTCCTCATTCGGTATGCGGACATTGCTTGAACTAAGCAAGACTCACTTTGACGAAGCGCTCGTACATCAATTTATCAAATGCATGGGCGTATACCCTACAGGAAGCTTAGCCCGAATTGACAACGGTTACCTTGCTGTCGTAATTGCACAAAACCCTGTTTCTCCTCTTAAGCCTCTGGTCAAGATGATATTCAACACAAAGAATAATTCATTCATTCAACCTACAATGGTCGACTTGGTCAAACAAACCGACGGGATGAAAATATTGAGCTACGAGGACCCAAATGATTTTGGCATAGACATAGACGAATTCATGCCAGAAGATTTAGATTAAAACGAGTCTACGTAATACCTCTGTTATACAATACGACTAACCAAATACATCTTCCCTAAGACAAACTTCTGTATCAACCAAATTAAATCGAGGCACACCTTGAACAATAAACTACTCTCGCTAACAATATTTCTGTCTTTCTTTGTGCTGTCCAACATAACGCATGCTAAATCTCTCGCCGACAGAAACAAAGTAAATCAAGTTAATGAGTATTTCATGTCTCAACTTGTCGCGGGGGAATTTGAATCTGCCTACGCGTTAATGACAGCCTACCTTGGAGTCGACGCTCAACAATTCGAAGAAAGAGGAAAAAAAGCGGCTCAGAGTATGAAACAACTTCAACAGAATCAGGGCAAGCCTCTATCGTTTGCCTTACTGAAAACACAATCCATTGACGAGCACTTTTACAAAGCGAGCTATCTACTAAAATATTCCGCAGCCGCTATTATTTGGGAGCTAAACTACTATCAACCCGACCAAGGTTGGCGCTTGGTCGACATTAGCTTTAACGCTGATATCAACGCGCTGTTTGAAGACTGACGTCCACTGGCGTCATTCTAAGCTTAATTCTTGTAGGTGAGTCAAAATCGCCTTCATTTCACCTGGGTCCTTTAAGGTCTCACCCGAAACAGACTCTTGCTGGTAACCAGGCAAATAAAGACTAGTAAGCCGACTAATCCAAAAACGCAGCGCCGCCAATTCCAAACACTTGAGCCACATTTTGTTTTCTAGCTCAGTCCATGGTCGGATTGATTGGTAAGAAGATACAAGAGAATTAAGTTTCTTTATGTCGTATTTTCCGTTTACGAAAGCCCAGTCGTTTGCCAGCACTGCCAAGTCAAAGATCAGGGCAGAATCACAAGCATGATAAAAATCAAAAACACCCGACACACTGCCATCGTGAAACAACACGTTATCTCTAAATAGATCTCCATGTATGGTTCCCTGAGGGCAACGTAAAAGGTCGTCATGATATCGATAATATCGCTCACTAAAATATATTAACTGACTATATTCTTCAGCTCGCATGTGTTCTTTAAGTCGACCAACATGTGTTTTGACCCAAGTAATATCGCGCTCTGCCAATCTAGTTTTGGAAAACTGCGCCAAAGACAAATGCATGTTTGCTAACCAAGCGGATACTTTTGCACATTCAGAAAGCGCTGGAAACACCAAAGAGCGACCTTTTAGCCTGGGCACAATTAAGCCAACCTTGTTTTCATACGAAAAGGTGTATTCTCCATCGCTTCCTAATACTGGAGCAGGTACATCAAACCCCTCTTGATTTAGGTGCGAGGTCAACTCACAAAAGTAAGGAATGTCTTTGGGCACCACGTTTTCAAAAATCGTCAAGACCCATTGTTGAGTCGCTACATGAGCATTCTCACCCTGCTTTTGAGTATCAACAAAATAGTTAGTATTTTCGATACCCTGGCTTATCTCTTGAAATCCGAACACTATGCCCAAACGATAACCTGAGAATATGCGTTCAATGCTTTGACGTCTTAGTTTTGTATATACTGCCATCTCTTGTACCCTAGATTAGAGAGCCCTTAATGATCTCAAAACGACTAAATTACCGCATATTCCTTTTTTTTTGAACGAAAGTCGATACAATGCGCGCCTCAACTAGCGCCACGAGCTTACACTAACAAAATACCTGACTAAATTACTTGGTTATTATATAATCCGGCAATTTGAAATTGACGACCAGTATTAACGGGAGCATTTTATAGAATGTCTGACTCCGATAAAGCAGTGAAAGAGCTGATAAAACGCGAGTATGAACATGGCTTTGTGACGGACATAGAGTCTGAAACCTTCGAGCCAGGGCTTAGCGAAGATGTAATTCGCCGCATCTCCGCTAAAAAAAATGAACCTAGTTGGCTATTAGACTGGCGTTTAAAAGCATTCGAAGTATGGAACTCGATGGAAGAGCCGGAGTGGGCTCACGTTGACTTTCCTCAAATAGATTTCAACGACATTGCGTATTTTTCGGCACCTAAGTCAAAAGACGACGCCCCCAAAAGTCTCGATGAAGTCGACCCTGAACTACTTAAAACATACGAAAAACTCGGTATTCCATTGCACGAACGTGCTCGTCTAGCGGGTGTCGCAGTAGATGCGGTGTTTGACAGTGTATCAATAGGCGTAACTTTTAAAGAAAAGCTCACTGAAGCCGGGGTTATTTTCTGCCCTATTTCTGAAGCTGTACATTCTCATCCAGAATTGATCAAAAAATACTTGGGAAGCGTTGTTCCTCAGAGAGATAATTTCTACGCAGCCTTAAACTCAGCCGTATTTAGTGATGGATCATTTGTCTTCATTCCTAAGGGTGTACGCTGCCCACTTGAACTGTCGACCTATTTCAGAATAAATGAGGCCAATACAGGGCAATTCGAACGCACATTGATTGTCGCTGAAGCTGGCAGCCACGTAAGCTACCTTGAAGGCTGCACGGCGCCAATGCGAGATGAAAACCAACTTCATGCTGCGGTTGTCGAGCTCGTAATTTTAGACGATGCTGAAATAAAATACTCTACCGTACAAAATTGGTACCCAGGCGATGAAAACGGCCTTGGGGGCATTTACAATTTTGTGACTAAGCGTGCGGCGTGCATCGGAAACAATTCAAAAGTTAGCTGGACGCAAGTCGAAACGGGTTCTGCTATCACCTGGAAATACCCAAGCTGCATCTTACGAGGTGATAATAGTGTTGGTGAGTTTTATTCCGTAGCGCTCACCAATAATTTCCAGCAAGCAGACACTGGCACCAAAATGATTCACTTGGGCAAAAATACCAGGAGTACCATTATTGCCAAGGGGATATCCGCAGGAAAGAGCGACAGCAGCTACCGAGGACTGGTTAGAATCGGCCCAGGTGCTCAAAATGCACGAAATTTCACTCAGTGTGACTCACTGCTTATTGGCGATAAGTGCGGCGCTCACACCTTTCCTTATATAGAAAGCAAAAATAAATCTGCTGTTGTAGAGCATGAAGCCACGACCTCAAAAGTAAGTGATGACCAACTATTCCTATGCCAGCAACGAGGAATAGACACTGAGCACGCTGTTTCAATGATAGTAAACGGCTTCTGCAAAGAAGTGTTTAAAGAATTGCCAATGGAATTTGCAGTAGAAGCCACCAAGCTTCTAGAAGTCAGCCTTGAAGGTTGCTCTGTAGGATAACGAAGAGAACATACGATGTTAACGATTAAAGATTTACACGCTCAGGTAGAAGGCAAGCAAATACTCAAAGGCTTGAACCTTGAAATTAAGCCCGGCGAAGTCCATGCGATTATGGGGCCAAATGGTTCAGGTAAAAGCACCTTATCGCAGGTACTAGCGGGAAATGACGCCTACGAAGTCACTGGCGGAGAGCTGACCTATAAAGATAAAGACTTACTCGAAATGTCTACCGAAGAGCGCGCCCGTGAAGGTGTTTTTTTAGCATTTCAATACCCTGTCGAAATACCGGGCGTGAGTAACCTTCAATTCATGAAAACAGCCATTAATAACATTCGACTTCACCGAGGTTTGGATGAAATGAATGCTGCAGAGTTCATGAAACAAGCGAAGACAAAAATTCAGCAAGTTAATCTGGACCCTTCTTTTCTAAAGCGTGGCGTCAACGAAGGTTTCTCTGGCGGAGAAAAAAAGCGCAACGAAATAATGCAAATGCTGATGCTGGAGCCCTCATTAGCCATTTTAGATGAAACCGACTCGGGTCTAGATATTGACGCTCTTAAGATCGTAGCTGATGGCGTAAATGCCTTACGTTCGCCAGACAGAGCTGTCGTAATGGTGACACACTATCAGCGGCTACTGGATTATATTGTGCCTGACTACGTTCACGTATTAGCAAATGGACAAATAATCAAATCTGGCGGCAAGGAGCTTGCGCTCGAGCTAGAAGAAAAAGGCTATGGCTGGCTAGGCATCGCAGACGAAGAAACGGCTTAAGGTAAACTGAATGACCACAATGAATACAATTGATTTTGGCATCCAAGCGTCTGAAGACCTAGACGCTACGTTGAATGAATTTAGCCGATCTAATTTGAATAGCTTACAATCGTCGAATGTGCCAACCCGAAAAACGGAAGCATGGAAGTATTCAGCTGCGCGCTTAAAACTTGCCAATAGTTTTCCAACACTTCTAGCGAGTAATCAAACCTCAAAGTGGAATGAAGCCTACTCACTAGACTGCGATACGATCGTTATTAGCAATAATCTTATCCAAGAGCACTCACTAAAGAGCGATCAAGTAACGTTAAAATCATTTTCAGAGTTAGATGAAAGCGAGTCGCGCAAACTGACCGAAGGTGCAATTGCCCAGTCAGAAAAATTAGAATTCGCACAACTAAGCGCCGCTTACATGCAAAACGGCTTATACATTCAGGTACAAGCTAACGCTAAAATAGAAAAGCCCTTAAGAGTCGTATTCGATCACTCAGGAAACGGAATTAGCCTACCGAGAGTATTCTTAGATGTTGGAGAAAACGCATCGATAACCTTGATCGAAGAGCTTCGTCTTCAAAGTGAGCAACCGTCAGATTCACTTGTCAGCAGTGTATGCGACATCAATGTCGGCGCAAATGCTTCTGTCCGGTATTTGAGGATGAACCAAGACGATGGACATAGTAAACATGTTGGAGCAACCGGCGTAAGTTTGCATAGAGACTCAAGGTTTGAAAGCTACTGCCTTGCTTTGGGTAGTGAGCTAGCACGACATGATCTACTCGTAAAAATGCTTGGAACCGGTGCAGAATGTGACCTTAACGGCGTGTGTATCACGACAGACAAGCAACATTTTGACAACCACACATGCATCGAACATATCGCACCTCATTGTACCAGCAATGAGAATTACAGATGTATTGCTGATGGCAAATCGAAAATTGTATTCAATGGTAGAATCCATATACATCGCGACGCACAAAAAACCTTAGGCTCAATGAGCAACAAGAACCTACTGCTTTCTTCTGAAGCTGAAATTGACTCTAAACCTGAACTCGAAATTTACGCTGACGATGTTAAATGCGCTCATGGCACAACCATCGGGCAATTGGATGAAACAGAGCTCTACTATCTAAAGACTCGCGGCATTTGCCATGAAGATGCAAAGCTCATGCTCACCCTTGGCTTTATATTGGAAATTGTAAGAGCGACCCCAGTAGACGCTATAGCGGAATATTGGGAAAAGCGCTTGTCAGAAATTCTTAGCTATGAACTCTAATCACTTGGAATAAAGTACACGCCAACATGCAAAACTCTGATACCACAAACTCTGACGCCACAAGCAAAGAGAAATTCGATATCGAAAAAATTCGAAGTCAGTTCCAAATATTGCATCAAGAAGTCAATGGAAAGCCGTTAATTTACCTTGATAGCGCTGCAAGTGCACAAAAGCCTGACTGCGTGCTCAACAGCATGAACCAGTACTACATAAATGATAATGCTAACGTCCACCGTGGCGCGCATACTCTCGGCGATAGAGCCACCCAAGGGTTCGAACAGGCTAGAGAAATAGTCAGGGCCTTTATCAATGCCCAGTCGACAAAAGAAATTATTTGGACCAAGGGCACAACTGAAGCGATGAACTTGGTCGCCAGCGGCTTATCACAAAGCCTTAAGCCCGGCGATGAAATCATTGTGAGCAGAATGGAGCACCACGCGAATATCGTTCCTTGGCAGCTAATAGCGGAAAAAACTGGCGCTATAATCCAGGTATTGGATTTCGATGAAAATGGCGAGCTCGTACCAGGCCAATTGGACAGCCTAATAAATGAAAAAACTCGAATTTTAGCCATTACACATGTTTCAAACGTACTGGGTACAATAAACCCAATTGCCGACATGATTCAGAAAGCGAAATCTGCCGGTATGACCACCGTCATCGATGGGGCGCAGGCCGTCCCTCACTTCGCTGTCGATGTACAAGCGTTAGATTGTGATTACTACGCATTCTCGTCTCACAAGCTATTCGGCCCGACAGGAATTGGCGTTCTTTACGGTAAACAAGCACAACTCGACGCCCTTCCCCCCTACCAAGGCGGTGGCGAGATGATTGAAAGAGTTAGCTTTGAGAAAACAACCTTCAATGAACTACCATATAAGTTTGAAGCTGGCACACCCGCTATTTGTGAAGCAATCGGTTTCGGGGCCGCGCTAACCTTCTTAAATCAACAAGACAGAGAGGCGATCGAGCAGCACGAGCAGTCTTTGTTAAGCCGGGCTCAAGAGTTAGCACCATCTATTCCGGGTATGAGAGTCATTGGTCAGGCGTCTGAAAAAGTACCCGTGATGTCTTTTCTAATTGATGGACTTCATCCTAGTGATATAGGAACCCTGCTTGACCAGCAAGGCATTGGCATTCGAACAGGTCACCATTGCGCTATGCCGCTAATGGATCACCTGAAAATACCAGGCACAGCGCGTGCATCATTTGCTTTCTACAACACACTTGAAGAGGTTGACACATTATTTGTCGGCTTAGCCAAAATTCAACGGATGTTTACCTAATGCGTGATAAGGATTTGAGATTATGACACTAGAAACATACGACCCAAAAGTAGAGATTTCTCTAACTGACTCTGCGGTAAAGCACATAGAAAAAACACTTCAGAAAGACGCGAACATGACCGGAATCAAACTCTATTTAGAGACTAGCGGCTGTTCTGGTTTTATGTACGAAACCAAATTGTGTGAGTCAGCAGAAGAAAACGACAGAACATTTGAAATCACCAAAAGCCTCAAGCTATTTGTTCCACATAAAGACCTGCCCATGTTAAATGGAACGACCATAGATTTCGTAACGGTTGGTCTAAACTCAATGCTGCAGTTCAAGAACCCCAATGTCACAGGCGAATGCGGTTGCGGGGAAAGTTTCTCGGTAACGGAGGAATAGCACAATGGAAAGAGAAGTTGTCGTTACCAATCGAGAGTGCGAAGCGCGGTTAGTACCCTCAGGGACAGAAATAATGATCCCCAAGAACTCTTTCGTCACGATCACACAAGCATTGGGAGGAACCTTCACCGTCGCGGTAAATGGGAATCTCGCGAGGATCGATGGCAAAGATGCAGATGCAATTGGAAAGATCGTTGAATTCGAAGAGTTCGAAATTCCTGCTGACGGAAGCATAAATGAAAGCCATGTATGGGCAGCATTGCGACAATGCTACGACCCAGAAATACCTGTAAACATCGTTGAATTGGGTCTAATCTACGGCTGTGAAGTGAAAACCAATGCCGATGAAAAACATGAAGTCCACCTTAAGATGACGCTCACAGCACCGGCGTGTGGCATGGGCCTTCAATGAACGCTGATATAGAACAAAGAGTATCAAAAATTCCTGGCGTATCAGACGTTAAAGTAGAGCTTGTGTTTGACCCACCGTGGAATAACGATATGTTGTCGGACGAAGCCAAACTTGAATTAGGGCTGCTTTAGCCTTAGTTATTTGAATTAACAGAGTCAGTTGAGTATGAGCCAAATAGATATCAGCCTGTTTAAAGCCAACCCTTACGGAATCGAAATTAAACAGGAAGATATTCTTGAGACGTTTGATTTTCTCGACGACTGGGAAGAACGATACAGCTATATCATCGACTTAGGAAAATCCTTACCTTCGTTTCCTGACAGCGAGAAAACAGATGAGCATTTGATACACGGATGCCAGAGCCAAGTATGGATAATTCACCAACTCGACCCAGAAAGCCAAACGCTATATTTTCTAATCGAGAGTGACGCCATCATCGTAAAAGGCCTGGCAGCACTGGTACTCGTGTTACTCAATGCAAAAACGAAGAATGAAATAGCCTCTATAGATATTGAGTCTATATTCACTCAAATGGACTTGATGCGACACATAAGCCCAACAAGAGGCAATGGCCTTAGATCAATGATCGAACGAATCAAAACAGTTGCGAGCATAAGTTAGACATAGGCGCGTTAACTGTATCAGCTAGAATTCGACCTTAGCTTAATGATTCTTTTGCTCGATTATTTACTCTACGGCCTTCATTTTTTAACCTGTTTCTGAATCTTTTTGATTCATGGCCACCCAATGGCGACATATCCATGAGTGTTCTAGGTTTCTCGCAAGCATATCAAGGGGCCGATGGATAACGACGCTCTTTTTAATTCTCGCAGAATTTGCTTCACGGCAGAGTAATCAACAATGTAGACTGACCTACAATATCCAGCCTTTCTGAAAGGGTTAAATACCCGCATTGTGACTACCATGCACTCCCCAAAATAAGCCTCCCTTCGATGGGATAGCGGAACTACTAAATAACTGGTAGTAAGACAAGCCAAACCTAAAGAATAAGATTACAAAACTTTCGACCAACTCGTCATGTTTCTACTGTTTTATACAGATAAAGAGTAGCTAAACCTTGAAATTTCCCACTCATAAAGGTCCAGAACAAGTTCTTTGCTTTGATTATCAAAATACGCCTGAATGGGAATATTATGATGCCTTATGCCTTTTTTAAACTCTGGCAATTCATGCGATTT
>ENA-OSET01000404-OSET01000404.1-sediment-metagenome-genome-assembly--contig:-NODE-404-length-48471-cov-8.900546_pt1 | contig 48471 bp, 45 predicted proteins | sample MGYA00237882_ERZ534229 | MGnify/ENA primary metagenome ERZ534229 (study PRJEB26408, sample SAMN06266212) | sediment metagenome | isolation source: Hudson Canyon methane seep mesocosm | place: USA:Hudson...
ACACTGTTTTCTGCTTCCATGATTGCACGGCGAGAAACAACGATGTTGTTACGTGGACGATCAAGTTTGATTAACTTGAACTCAAGCTCTTTGCCTTCAAGGTGAGAAGTATCACGAAGTGGACGAACATCAACTAATGAACCAGGTAGGAACGCACGAATGTTTTCTAGTTCTACAGTGAAACCACCTTTTACTTTACCAGTCATCACACCAGTAACAGTTTCATTGCCTTCAAACGCATGTTCTAGTTTGATCCATGCTTCAGCTGCTTTGGCTTTTTCACGAGATAGTTGCGTTGCACCGAAACCATCTTCTAATGTTTCTAAAGAAACATCCACCAAATCACCAACTTCTACAGTGATTTCACCTTTTTCGTTATAAAATTCTTCAACAGGAATGGCGCCTTCTGATTTCAAACCAGCATTTACCATTACAACATCAGAACCAACACTTACAACCATACCAGATACAATTTTACCTGGTTGCATAGGTGTTAAACTTAAACTCTCTTCAAAGAGATCCGCAAAGCTTTCGCTCATTATTATTTATCCTTGGTTTTAATTTAAAAATCTAAATAAAACCGCTCAAAAATACCTGCTAATGCAGGAAGTTAAAAAAACTTACCGTTGATTATTCAATGATAAGCACTTAAATCACACCTCAGTACATAGTGCACTGACATGCTCAAATACTGCTTCAATTCCCATCGCTGTCGAATCGAGTACCAAGGCATCGCTAGCCGGCCGTAATGGCGCTACTTCGCGCTGACTGTCTCTGTTATCCCGCTCAGAAATCTCTGTAATAAGATCGGAAATCTTACTCTCAATTCCTTTCTCTTTCAACTGCTTATATCGTCTTTCTGCTCGTACCTCAGCACTTGCAGTTAGAAAAACCTTATATTCTGCATGTGGAAAGACTACTGTGCCCATATCTCGTCCGTCAGTAACTAAGCCCGGTAACTCACAAAAATAACGTTGGCGGTCTAATAAAGCGGCACGAACTAATGGTAAACAGGCTACTTTGGATGCGGCATTACCGGCATGCTCAGAACGAATCAATGTACTGACATTTTCGCCTTCAAGTAAGACTTTCAACTCATTATGTTCAAGTGAAAATATTAAATCTAAATTATGTGCTCTTTCGGCTAATTTCGTTTCATCTCTCAAGTCAATATTATGTTTAATAGCAGCTTGCGCCAACACTCTATATATTGCGCCACTATCTAAATAATGCCAGCCTAATTTTTTAGCCATCAGCTGGGCAACAGTGCCTTTGCCAGAGCCACTCGGTCCATCAATGGTTAGTACGGGGATATTATTCATCTACTTCATCTATGTCTAAGCCAGCTTCTTTTGCTAAACCAACGAAATTAGGAAACGAGGTTGCTACATTGGCGCAATCATTAATTTGTATCGTGCCACCCGCTTGCAAACCTGCCATGGCAAATGACATCGCTATACGGTGATCATCATGGCTTTCAACTTCGCCACTTCCGATTACACCGCCGTTAATGATAATCCCATCTGCTGTCGATTGTGCATCAATACCTAAGATCTGCAAACCATCTGCCATTGCTTGAATACGATCACTTTCTTTTACTCTTAACTCTTCTGCTCCCGTTAATACTGTTTGGCCATCTGCGCAAGCAGCTGCCACAAATAAAGCGGGGAACTCATCAATCGCCAATGGCACTTGATCTTCAGGAATATTAACCCCTTTCAATGGCGCGTATTTAATCCGAATATCTGCTACCGGTTCACCGCCTGTGACTTTCTCATTCGACAGACTGATATTGGCCCCCATCAGCTCTAAGATGTTTATTACACCAATTCGGCTTGGGTTAATGCCCACATGCGTCAAGGTAATGTCAGAACCTTCCGAAATTGCTGCGCCCACCATAAAGAAGGTTGCTGACGATATATCAGCAGGCACATCAATCTTGGTCGCCGTTAATTTACCACCACCTTCAACTGAGACCGTATCACCCTGCACATCAACTTCATAACCCATACCGGATAACATGCGCTCGGTATGATCACGTGTTGGTGCTGGTTGCGTTACTGTTGTTTTACCTTCGGCATATAAACCTGCTAATAATAAGCATGATTTCACTTGTGCACTTGCCATAGGAAGCCTGTAAGTGATGCCTTTAAGTGCATTGCCCGCTCTTATTGTTAATGGTGGTTTGCCTTCATTACTGTCAATCACAGCACCCATTTGAGCTAAGGGATCTGTCACGCGGCGCATCGGACGACCGGATAAAGATTTATCACCCGTTAAAGTCGTTTCAAAATTCTGCCCTGATAGTAAGCCACTTAATAAGCGGATAGATGTACCAGAGTTACCTAAGTACAGATCATCTTTAGCTACTTTTAAGCCATGCATACCGACACCATGAACAGACACCTTGCCATCTTCTGGTCCATCTATCTTAACGCCCATCGCACGAAATGAAGCTAGTGTTGCCAAGGCATCATCACCTTCCAAAAAGCCAGTTACTTCAGTTATACCTTCAGCCAGCGAGCCCAACATAATTGAACGATGTGAGATTGATTTGTCGCCAGGCACCCGAATATGACCCTGCAATTTCCCACCAGGTTGCACTATATAATTCTTTTTCAGTTCACTACTCACTGCGAATCTAACCCCACTTCATATAACTTATTTAAATCGTGTATCACGTGCTTGCTTAGCGCGCGTAAAAACTGTTTTTAGTGCCTTACCATCTTGGTTTTTGATAGCCTGCTCTAGTTGAGCTAAGCCTTGTTGATAGTGTTGAATCAACTCCAAAACCGCTTCACTATTGCTCAAACAAATATCTCGCCACATCACTGCATCACTCGAGGCAATGCGTGAGAAGTCTCTAAAACCACCTGCGGCATAACGTAATACTTCTTGACAATCATCACGTTCGGCTAGCATATTAACTAGGTTAAATGCTAGAACATGGGGCAAATGACTGGTTGCAGCTAACACCACATCATGGTGTTTTACATCCATGTCAAATACTTCAGCACCGGTGGCCTGCCACATTGCTCTTATTGTTTCTAGTGATTCAGCATTAGTTTCTGCGATCGGTGTAAGTACAACGCGATGATCTTTGTATAGCGTTGAAAATGCTGCACTTGGGCCACTTTTTTCTGTTCCTGCAATTGGGTGCCCCGGAACGAATTGGCTTAACTTATCACCTAATACAGTCCGTGCGAAGTCGACTAATTGACCTTTGGCGCTACCGCCATCAGTAATAATGGCATCAACTCTAATATGTGGCGCTAAGTCTTGTAAAACAGTTTCCATTGCAGCCATTGGTACCGCAAGGAAAATAATATCAGCATCTTTCACTGCTTCGGCTATATTATCTGCAGCTCGGTCAATTATTCCTAACGCGAGTGCCTCTTGCCCAACACTCGGCGTACGAGAATAACCAACAACTTCACCGACCTTACCCGCTTCTTTTAAGGCTAGCGATAAAGAGCCACCAATTAATCCGACACCTATAACAGCTAAACGATTAATCACAGAACCTGCTCCAAGGCTGCTAAAAAACGTTGATTTTCAGATTCCAACCCAATACTCACTCGAATATGATTAGGCAGACCATAGTTAGCCACAGGGCGAATAATTACACCCTTTCTAAGCAATAGATCAAACACCTCATCACAATTACGGCCAATATCAATCGTTAAGAAATTAGCTTTTGAAGGGATATAACTGAGACCAAGCTTCTCTATACCAGCAATGACTTGCACCATTCCCTTATTATTTATCTCTTTGGTATCGGCAATATACTGATCATCACCCAAAGCAACCACTGCAGCAGCTAAAGCTAAACTATTGCCATTAAAGGGCTGGCGAATACGATTTAATAAATCTGCTATTTCAGGGTTTGATAAGGCATAACCGATCCGTAGACCTGCTAAACCATATGCTTTAGAAAAAGTGCGCGTAATCACTAAATTTGGATATTTCGCCAACCAATCAATCGAATTAACGTCTCTATCACCATATTCAACATAGGCTTCGTCTAATACAATAATCGTTGTTTCCGGCACCTGTGAAATAAAGCTTTCTAATCCACCAGCCTCAAGAAATGTGCCCGTAGGATTATTGGGGTTAGCAATAAAAATAAGCTTTGTTTTATTACTAATTAATCTGCTCATTGCCTGTAAGTCATGCCCATAATCACGTGCTGGGGCAATCACTGCTTTCGCGCCTACTGCTTGAGTCACGATAGGATAAACAGCAAAAGCATATTGTGAGAAAATCACTTCATCTTCAGGCGACACAAAGGCACGCGCTAGCAGTTCTAGCACATCATTTGAGCCATTACCCAAAGTGATTTGATCTACATTAAGCTGATATTGAGTAGCGATAGCCGCTTTCAGTGCAAAACCATTACCATCGGGGTAACGTGTTAGTTCTTTACTCGCTTGTGCAATCGCAGCTAATACTTTCTCTGATGGGCCTAATGGGTTTTCATTCGACGCTAATTTAACAATATCAGTAATGCCAAGCTCACGCTCTAACTCTTCTATTGGTTTGCCCGGCACATACGGGTGTAATCTAGTGACGCAGTCTAATGCGAGATCACAAAAACTCATTTTTTCTCCTGGGTTTGAGCCGACGTTGCCATAAAGCTATCAATAATTAATAATGCCGCGCCTACCACAATCGCTGAATCTGCAATATTAAATGTAGGCCAATGATAGCTCCCGTAGTACACATCTAAAAAGTCGATAACATAGCCATGGCATAAACGATCAATCACATTACCAATCGCCCCCCCTAAAATCATGCTAATAGATATGGCCTCTAACTTAGCAGCCGAGCTTAGCTTTTTTAACCAAATGATTAAACCTGTAGAGATTATTACTGTTAACCCGACAAAGAACCAACGTTGCCAGCCGCCTGCTTGAGCCAAAAAGCTAAATGCAGCACCGGTATTATGCGCCATGGTTAAATTGAAAAAAGGAATGACCGCCACAGTCTCGTATAATGATAACCATGACACCATAAACCATTTTGATGCCTGATCTAAAACAATCAGCAAGCTACTTAACCAAAGCCATTTAAGCATTAGACATATAGGCGTTGCTCGCCTTCCCCATCGACATTTTCAATACAGCGATCACAGAGTTCTGGATGCATTTCATTGTTACCTACTTCTGCGGTCTGATGCCAACAACGATCACATCGGGCATCCTCTGAAGGTGATAATACTAATGACAAGCCATTAATTGATGTTTCAAGTGCATCGGCGGGCTTATCTATTTCAGGTAATAATGTTGCTCCTGATGTAATCAATACAAATTTAAGCTCATTAGCTAAAGCATCCAATACTTCAAATAATGCCGGTTCTGCATAAAGCGAAACCTTGGCCGTTAGGCCACCTTTAATTTTTCCCTCGGCACGTAATGTTTCTAACTCTTTAGAAACTGCATCACGAACAGTAAAGACGTGATCCCAGAATACTAAATTAAACTGAGTATCCTCTGCTAACGGCGCTAAGCCCTCATACCATGCTGCCAAGAAAACTGACTCCACATGATCACCCGGAAGGTAGTCCCACAATTCATCTGCTGTGAAACTTAGAATTGGTGCCATCCAGCGTGTTAGAGCTTCAATAATATGATACATCGCAGTTTGGCTTGAACGTCGGCCTAGACTGTCAGACTTCATTGTGTATTGACGATCTTTAGTGATATCCAAATACAAACTACCCATTTCCTGAGCACAGAAATTATGAATTTTTTGATAGATCACATGGAAGCTATACGTTTCATAAGCTTCTAAAATATCTTGCTGACATTGATAAGCTCGATCAAGTGCCCAACGATCTAACGGTAATAAAGCATCTATAGCGACTAAATCGGTCTCAGGATTGAAATCAGATAAATTCGACAATAAATAACGTGATGTATTGCGAATTCGGCGGTATGAATCAGCGGTACGTTTTAAAATTTCATCCGACACGCTCATTTCTGCACTGTAATCTGAAGAAGCCGTCCACAATCGAATAATATCGGCACCTAAATTATTCACCACTTTCTGTGGCGCAACTACATTGCCTAATGATTTAGACATTTTCTTACCGTCTTTATCAACTACAAAACCGTGTGTTAACACTGTTTTATAAGGCGCTTTTCCAGTTGAAGCAATCGAGGTAATCAGTGAAGATTGAAACCAACCACGGTGCTGATCACTTCCTTCTAAATATAAATCCGCTGGACGTTGTAAATAATCACGACGTGCTAATACACAGGCATGCGATACACCCGAATCAAACCATACGTCTAAGGTATCACTTACTTTGTCATAGTCTGCGGCATCATCGCCCAACCAATCACTAGTTTCTGATTCAAACCATGCATCAATACCTTGTTGCTCGACTTTTTGAGCAACTTGTTCCATCAATGCTTGCGTGTTTGGATGCAATTGACCGGTTTGTTGGTGAACAAACAATGGGATTGGCACGCCCCAAGTACGCTGACGAGACACACACCAGTCTGGACGTCCTTCAACCATACCTTCAATACGTTTTTGACCCCATTCAGGCATCCAATTAGTGTCGTTAATGGCCTGCATTGCTGCCGAACGTAAGCCATTTTGGTCCATACTGACAAACCATTGCGGTGTCGCACGGAAAATAATTGGCGATTTATGGCGCCAGCAATGTGGGTAGCTATGTTGAATGTCAACATGATGTAACAATGCCCCTTTTTCTTTTAATAGCTCAATCACATTTGGGTTGGCTTTAAATACAGACTGACCTGCAAAGGTTTCAGTATCTGCTAAGAACACACCATTTGAGCCGACGGGGTTATACACTTCTAAATCATATTTCAAACCGACCGTGAAATCGTCTTGACCATGACCTGGCGCAGTATGAACCGCACCCGTACCGGCATCAGCAGTAACGTGATCGCCTAAGATAAGTGGCACTTGTTTGTCATAGAAAGGATGTTGTAATAATAAACCTTCAACATCTTCACCTTTACAACGTGCTATCACTTCACCTGTCATACCATAACGCTCTAATGCGCCCTGATATAATGCTTCAGCTAATAATAATCGTTCATCGCCTGCTTGAACCACGACATAATCGTAAGCAGGGTTTAATGACACTGCTTGGTTAGCGGGTAATGTCCATGGTGTCGTTGTCCAGATAGGCACACTGATTTGGCCTAAACCTGTCGCGTTTGTCGCTGCTTCAAATGCAGCGTTATCGACCACTGTAAAACGAACATCAATTGCTGGTGACTTTTTATCTTCATATTCAACTTCAGCTTCAGCCAAAGCAGAACCACAATCAACACACCAATGAACGGGTTTTACACCTTTATGTAAATGACCTTGTTTCACGATTTCATTTAAGGTGCGAATAATATCTGCTTCAAAGCTAAAGTTCATGGTTAAGTAAGGATTATCCCACTCAGCCAAAACACCTAAACGTTTAAAGTCTTCGCGCTGACCATCAACTTGTTTTTGAGCATAAACTCGACATGCTGCCCTAAATTCAGCTGCTGTGACTTTGTTACCTGGTTTACCAATTTTCTTTTCAACATTAAGTTCAATTGGTAGGCCATGGCAGTCCCAACCGGGCACATAAGGCGTATCAAATCCACTTAACGTTTTCGATTTAAGAATAATATCTTTAAGAATTTTATTCACTGCGTGACCGATATGAATATCGCCATTCGCATATGGAGGGCCATCATGAAGAATAAATGGACCTTTAGGGTGATCCATTTCACGCATCTTTTGGTACAGATCATTTTCTTGCCAGCGCTTTAAAATCAATGGTTCCCGGTTGGGCAGTCCAGCCTTCATCGGGAACTTAGTTTGAGGCAAGTTTAAGGTGTGTTTATAATCAGCCACTCGATTGCTCTTCCAATTTATGGGTTAAATTCAATATAATCGGGCAATTATACGGGTTTTTGCTGCTGAGCTAAATCACTGATATAGGTTTATTTTATTGATCTTTACTCGGCTAGCTTGAATTGCAGTAAAATACGCGACATTCATCTTAAACTTCACGTGTGAGAACATTGATTATGGCAACAACCGGTAAGGTCATTATCCAAGGGATTACAGAGACTGGCGGTAAATTTCGCCCTAGCGATTGGGCCGAACGATTATGTGGGTCGGTCGCAAGTTATGGTCCTGGTCGCCGTATAATCTTTCATCCTAACGTTAAACTAGCCTCTATGGAAGGCGTGAAGTGTGTTGTTATTGATGCACATCTAGAAGGTGATGATGAAATGTTATTTGACTTTTTAACTGATTTTGCCGATGAAAATAAACTTCAAATACTAAAAACAGATATCTTTCCATTAGAGGATTAAATAAAAAAGGCGATTGAATAACCGCCTCTTTTCTATATTCATTAAAAAATCATGCTACACCATCATCAACATCTGGCCAGTTCTGGATATAATTCTTCAGCAATTTATTCTCAAATTTTGCTTTTTTAAGTAGCTCTTCAACAATATCGGTAATAGAAAGCATTCCTTCTAGCTTTTCCTCATACACTACTGGCAAGTGGCGAATATTATTATCAACCATCAGATTCATCACTTCTTCCAAAGTATTATCAGGATGGCAAACAATTGGATTAGGCGTCATCGCATCAGCTGCTGTCGCTGGCGTCCACATTGCATGCTTAGCATTAAGAATAGCAAGTAAGTCACGCTCCGATAAAATACCAACTAACTTTTCATTATCAGTAACCACCAGCGAGCCAATACGGTTTTCCATCATCAACGTTACGGCAAGGTCGAGTGAATCACTCGGGGATAAGCCTAGTACAGGCTTACCTTTATTTTTTGTGATTGATCTAACTTTCATCTGTATCGTCCTTTCCTGGAAGCAAAGCCTTCTGGCTATTCTGCTCTAAAAACGTCAACAAAGGCAAATTTTGATACACCCATACTGGTGTTAGGCTTTAAACTTCATCTATTTCGACTAAGAGACTTTTAATGAAAACAAACATGCACCCAATCACTTAAAGTCAAATTAAAGCAGATCTATTTCTGAAGCTTTTCCGAATGGAAGCCTCGAGGCTATCATTGCAATAGCCCCTTAAACATACTCAACGATCAAAAGAGTACGCTTAGCCCCAATATAAATTGTTTGCAGTCGTATCTTATTACAGGCTCAACCATCAGTATTTCTGCTCTTAAAGCTAGACGTTTCTCTACGCTTGATAGTGATAATATTCATGCTCGAGAGACTAGTAGCAATCTGGCTAAAATATATAAACTACTTGCCCTTCATTATGCCAATAAGGCACGCTATGATAAGCAAATAAAGTCTAAGCTTAATTTACCCATAGCAATGTTGCTGCTGATTATTTTTATTCAGCCTATTACTGATTTAGTATTAGGTATGTTCACGCGTGGATTTAAACTCTATTTCAGGCCACCGCTCCATGGTTAAATCAAGGTTGACGCGTGTTGGTGCGATATACGTCAAACCACCTGCACCATCTAAGGCCAGATTAAGTGCAGCTTTCTTCTTGAACTCTTCTAACTTCTTATCATCATCACAATAAACCCAGCGAGCAGTATAAACTTGCACAGGCTCATAGATACAATCAACGTTATATTCACCTTTTAAGCGATGAACAACTACGTCAAACTGCAACACACCAATGGCACCAAGAATTAAATCATTGTTTTCTAGTGGGCGGAACAGCTGAGTTGCCCCTTCTTCACTCAACTGTTGCAACCCTTTTAATAGGGCCTTCATTTTAAGGGGATCTTTTAATCGTACTCGACGGAATAACTCTGGTGCGAAGTACGGGATACCAGTGAATTGTAACTCTTCACCTTGAGTGAAAGTATCACCAATCTGGATTGTACCGTGATTATGCAAGCCTAAAATATCACCCGGCCACGCCTGTTCAGCCTGAACACGTTCAGCAGCCATAAAGGTAACGGCATTAGCAATCACCATATCTTTACCTGTACGCGATTGATGTAATTTCATACCTTTTTTATATTGGCCTGAACACACACGTAAGAAAGCGATACGATCACGATGTTTCGGATCCATATTGGCTTGAATTTTAAAGACAAAACCACTGAACGGTTCTTCATTAGATTCAATCATGCGTGTTTTACTATTTCGCCCTTGAGGTGCAGGGGCCATTTCTACAAATGAATCCATTAACTCTGTAATACCGAAGTTATTCATCGCCGAGCCAAAAAAGGTCGGTGATAACTCTCCGGCTAAAAACGCATCATGATCATATTCATGGCTGGCACCACGTACTAACTCAATCTCTTCACGCAACTCTTCAGCTAATGAACCAAATAACGCATCTAAACGTGGGTTATCTAAACCTTGAATCACTTCACCTACTTCGTCACTATGCGGTTCGAACAAATGCACGCTGTCTTTTTCTAAATGGAAGATGCCTTTAAATGATTTCCCCATACCAATCGGCCAGGTAATTGGCGCACATTTAATCTTAAGAACTGATTCAACTTCATCAAGAATATCAATGGGATCTTGTCCTTCACGATCCATTTTGTTGATAAAGGTTAAAATAGGCGTATCACGCAAGCGACACACCTCCATCAATTTAATTGTTCGCTCTTCAACACCTTTAGCGATATCAATGACCATCAATGCTGAATCCACTGCCGTTAAAGTACGGTAAGTATCTTCCGAGAAGTCAGCGTGTCCTGGCGTATCAAGCAGGTTAACAATTCGTCCATTATGTTCAAACTGCATCACTGATGAGGTAACAGAAATACCACGTTCCTTTTCCATCTCCATCCAATCTGATGTGGCATGTTTATCAGTTTTACGCGATTTAACACTACCAGCAGATTGAATAGTACCCGATAAATACAATAACTTTTCAGTCACAGTTGTTTTACCCGCATCTGGATGAGAAATAATAGCAAACGTCCTTCTCTTATTGATTTCATTGATAAAATTGCTATCAGCCATACCCTATAAGTCCTAATTTGTACTTAAATTTGTACTTGTTTATTAAATTGCCTCCTCACCCGTTTGAGGGGGAAAGGCGGCTAAAAAGCCCACTATTCTAACGAATAACCGCCACGCTATACACTACTACGCCAAAATACCTTTCAGCTTTTCTAATGCCAACTTATGTTTGCTCCCCGACATTTTAGCCAGATTAATCTGCTTCCACTTAATGGCCGGAAGCTCACTTACACCCTCTAGACCAAGCAACGACCAATCTGGCTCACGACTTTTAAACGATAAAAGAAAACCCTTCTCGCCTTCTGTTAACCCTTGGTGAATAAGTTCAAGCAAACGCGCTCTAACGGCCACCAGCTCTTCTAGCGGTACGTCGGTTTCAGCCATGTTTGCAAACTCACCTGCATAAATGGCCGATATATCTTTGTATTGCGGCTTCAGCAGTTCGGCCATAGGCCGATTGTGGCTCGATAAATACACTAGAAAGGCTTTGCGTATTTCATCCGTTAAGCCTTCATTCTCTAAAAGCCACTTAACATCGAATAAGTCTCTTGGATGCTGCCTATCCAGTGCCGCACAGATTTTTCCGGCGTAAAGATCAGCCAGTGCCAACACTGATACCTCAACGTAACCGAACTCTTCTTCAACAGCTTCACAGACCTCCATAAGACACGGTTCATAGACCGTTCCACGTAACACTGGAGAAAGCTCCACTTTAATCTGAACACCATTGCGCGCAACGATGAGCCTCAACGAATCACGTTTCGATTTATACGCTTCGGTTATCTCTGCGTCTTTAAACGTCGCTTTAAAATCAGCACTAATGACACCCAATGCCTCACAGATTTCATCCAAAGCCTCATCACGGGCTTTCATAGGTAGATAAACCAGATCAATATCGACAGACAAGCGCGGAAACTCTCTTACAAAGAGGTTGATAGCCGTTCCACCTTTAAGCGCAAAGCAAGTCTGCTTCGCGACGAAAGGCAAAACCTGCATCAGCAACTGCACTTGCTTGTAATAAATACTGCTTCTATCGATCCTCAATATCCATATCCCTAATCTTCATTGTTCAATGCCATATGCGACGGCACGGTGATTAAATAATCTGCATCCAGCTTGCCGCCTTTCGCCACAACGCGCTTACCCGAACCCAAATCGTAATCAACCACATTCAACTTACTAAACCAAGGGTAATCCTGACCCTTGGCCAACCAGAAAAACAGCCGTTTAACCTTCACGCTTTTACACGCTTTTAACAACACATCGAGCTTTCTGGGTGATAAATTCACTAAGCCCTGCATCAGCTCGTTGGCATGCTCAAAAGTGACTGTGTCCGGTAAATCCATTAACAACTCAAGCATGGCTTTTTCAGGGCATGAGAAATACACCGGAGGCAATTCAGCCTCCCATTCATGCTCTTTGATAAAAGTCTTATCCTGCAACACGCTTTCAGGCCATAGTTTACTTGTGCTATGGCCTTGAAACTTCATAGGCAATGATAAGCGCGCCAACCATGTTGGCAACTTGCCTTGTACATATAAATGGATATGCGGCGTATTGCCCAAGGACAGATACTGCGACAACCCTGATAGACCTAGAGCAGATAAGCCACCCACAACAGGCGGGATATTCTCAGAACTATCTTTCTCCATACGCTGCATAGAAGCGGTTACCCCCTCCCAGCTTACTGAGCGAGAATACTGACTATAAACACCAGTCGCCAAAAGTAATAAGGTTCCAGTCTTAACAGCATTGTCGAGTGCATGAGCACTCAAGCCCTGTTCTGCCAGCCACTTCTTAGTGGCTAACATACCATAGGGCAGAAGCGTTTTAAGCGGCTGTTTATAAGCCCCTTTGGCACCATCATACTGTGAAGCTGTGCTTTTAACCAAGCCTATTCACCTTTCTATAGTTTATCGTTAATACAGTTTACGGCGAAAATCGCCGTATAAATCACTATACTTAAACTAACATAATAATAGAGAGTTTACCACTATTACTTTATACGGCGATAATCGCCGTATAAAGTAAATAATTTAAACCCACAGGGTTTGAAAAAGTGGGGTTAATGGTACCTTCAGTGCCTATAATCGACATTATATAAACTTTTTAAGATAGTTTAGCTCGACAAGAGACAATATAAGCGAAGCATGAGCAAATTTTAAGGGGACGCTACCCTTTTTATCTAGAGTGATACTTGAATTCAAGTTCAAAGTGCACCACCCACTGAAGAGTTAGGACATCAAAAGTAGTCTGTTATTTTGAAGTTACCACAACATCAAAAACAGGAGCCTCTGATGTCCTATACACATATTAACGCAAGAGAACGAATGAGTATTTTTTATCTTCATCAATCGGGCATGAGTCGAAGAAAGATTGGTCGTAAACTGAATCGTTCTCATACAACCATTTCAAGAGAATTAAAACGAAATAAACGCCCATGCGGTTCTTATTGGGATGAAGCAGCTGAACATTTTAGTGAACAACGAAAAGCGATCCCACGCCATATAAGACGCTTTCATAATGAAGCGTTAAAGGCCTATGTTATTGATAAATTAGCAATAGGCTGGTCACCCGAAATCATCTCTAATCGGTTAAAAAGAGAATATCCTAAGAGTCAGAAAATGAGGATAAGTACAGAAGCTATTTATCAATGGGTATTGAAAGATGCCTCGGTGGGTGGTCAGTTACATATGTCTCTCATTAGGCGACATAAAAAACGTAAGAAACAAAGATGTTACGCCGGTTTACGAGGGAAAATACCAGGACGAGTAGACATCGCTGATAGACCTAAAATCGTAGCAAAGAGAGCTCGCTATGGCGATTGGGAAGGAGATACTATGGTCGGTCATAAGCACTCAGGTCGTTTTGTTACCCATGTTGAACGTAAGTCTCGATACTTGTTATCTGGCCGAGTTTCTGACGGTACGGCAGAAAGCTTTAATGCAATGAGCAAGGCATTATTTCAACGAATACCTAAGGCATATTTAAAATCTTTGACACTTGATAATGGGAGTGAAAATACACACTTCAAACAATTAGAAGAAGAGTTTGAAATGCCTACCTATTTTGCAACGCCTTACGCGAGTTGGGAGAGAGGATGCAATGAAAATACAAATGGTTTACTGCGAAGATATTTCCCTAAAGGAACCGATTTTTTAAAGTTGGCAGATGATGAACTAGAAAAAGTAGTAAAAATACTGAATAATAGACCTAGAAAATGTCTTAATTACAGAACACCTTTTGAAGTATTTAACTCTGCTTTAAGTGGTGCACTTAGAACTTGAATTCACCAGACCAAATGAACCCAGTTTTGCCATCAAATCGCTTACTCTACTTGCTAGCAGCTATATTGCTGTTTATGCAGTCGTTTGCCATTTGGCATGACAGCTCACATCCTTTCCATCAGGCCAGTCAAGAGTGTTCTAAATTTGAAGCAGTTAGTCACACGCCTTCAGCTGATCTGGCTAACGCAGCAATATTATTAAATGTGCCCTCGATTGCATCAATCGAGCTTGTTATATCAACACCATTGCGGATGCAATACCTTCAAGGTAACCACCCCATTCGCGCCCCTCCAACTGTATTCTCTTAGTCATCCCCCTTAATGCAATTTAAATATGCGTCTAGTCATGCAATTTAAATACGCGTATAGAGTGTCTTTTATTTTATAGACTGACTCTAGCGATATAAAAATTATTTATTCATGGGTACAACATAAACAATGAGGAATGTACTCTTTGTTTATCAATGGGTTAACGTGATCGTCTCTTTTATCATATATTGACGCCTCTCGCCTTGATGCCTGTGTTGGAGAATACCAATGCAACACCAATTATATAAAAAGCGGACTGTTTTATTAATCAGTGCCGCTTTATCTGCACTAGCGACTCACCAAGCAGTCTATGCTAGTGATACTGCTCCAGTCGAAATAGGAAAATTAGTCGTTACTGCCGATCCGTTTGGTGATCGCGCTGAAGATGAATTAATCAGTGCGGTCACCATTCTTACAGGTGCAGACCTTGACCGCCGTCAATCAACCACTTTAGGCGAAACCTTAAATGGCTTACCTGGCGTCAGCAATTCAGATTTTGGGCCTGGCGTAGGGCGTCCCGTTGTACGTGGGTTCAGCGGATCGCGTGTCCAGATCCTCAATAATGGCCTAGGCGTCGCCGATGTCTCTGGCGAAGGTGCCGATCATAATGTTGCAATAAACACTAGCAATGCGCGGCAAATAGAAGTATTGCGTGGCCCTGCAACGCTGTTATATGGCGGTAATGCTGCTGGTGGTGTTATCAATGTTATCAATGAACACTTTAACCCTAATTTCAGTGATAAAACGTCTATTAACGGCCAATATACTTATAGCGGCAATGGTAACCAACGTTTAGGGGATGTCGGTATCGCTATCCCATTATCAGAAAGCTTTGTAATACGAAGTAATTATGCGGGTCAACGCAGTGATGATTTTGATATCGATGGTTTCCAACAGAACGATCAGACAGTTGGCGACAAAGGCACACTGCAAAATAGTAATGTTCATAGTGATGCTTTTTCTTTAACAGGTCTTTATACACGTGATTGGGGCTTCGCTGCTCTAGGCTATAGCCGCTGGAAAACGGGTTACGGCATTCCTGAGGTATTCCTAGGGGATGGTGAAGAAGAGCAAGAACGTATTGAAGCTGATTATGACCGAATAGATTTTCGTAGTGAGCTTTATGACCCTCTACCGGGTGTTCACACTGCCCGTTTCAAACTCGCTCATACTGAGTTTAATCAAGCAGAAATGGGATCAGAATTTCATGATGGTGTACTAGAAGAATCAGGCGTTGAAGCTGAGTTTGAAAATGATGAAACAGAAGCCAGATTAGAATTTTTACATAAGCCTATCGGTGATTGGGAAGGTGTTCTCGGTTTACAATTTAATTACCGTGACTTTGCAACGGATGCCCCTGAAGGTGAAGGTGGTCATGGTCATGGTCATGGTCATGGTGATTTCTATGTCCGCGAAAACCAAACTCGCACTTCTAGCTTATTTGTATTGGAAAATAGAAAAACGAGTTTTGGTAGCGTTGAATTAGCGGCACGCATAGACCATGTTGATTCTAACCCTGCCACTTTAGGTGCCGATCGTGATATCGATATCAGCCCTGGTAATGAACTAGGTCAGTCTGCTCAGCTTAGTGACCGCACATTTAACCCTTTTAGTATTTCAGCAGGCACAATCATAGAACTCGATGATGCACACCATATTAGAGTTGCATTAAGCCGCTCAGAACGTGCTCCTTCGGCAGAACAGCTCTATGCTTTTGGTGCTCATCATGCGTCAGGAACTGTTGAGGTAGGAGATCCTAATCTAGACAAAGAAACCTATGCTAATTTAGATATTGGTTTAGATAGACATCTCGGTCCATTCACTTTTAATATCACCGCCTTTTATAATCAAGTAAGTGATTATGTTTACTTGGAGTCCGCGGCCCAAACTGATGACGGATTATTAGTCTACAATAAACAGGGTGATGCTAGCTTCTATGGCTCAGAATTTACCTCTGCATGGCATGTTAGTGAAGGACAATTACCCCTCACACTACGCTTCTCTGCTGACTATGTTCGAGCTAAATTAGATGATGGTGGAGATTTGCCACGTATTTCCCCTGCACGTGTTGGTTTAGGGTTTGATACGTCTCACGGCGCTCTACAATTTAGCATGGACTATCAACGAGTCTTTAATCAGGCTAAAACAGCAGCTCTTGAAACCAGCACTGATGGCTATAATCTAGTTTCTTTTAATGCTAATTGGCAACCTGCCTCATTGAAAGGCTTAGGCGTATTTGTTAAGGGTCGTAATTTGTTAAATGAAGATGGACGTCGTCATACGAGCTTCTTAAAAGACGAAACAACCATTACTGGTCGTAGTATCTTGGCTGGTGTTAATTTAGACTTCAGCATCTAGTTTAATTGCATTGACTGATATATCACCGGCTTTATTGTCGGTGATATTTTCTATATTTGGCTTTTATAACCGTGATTTATGGGCTTAATTTTATCAAAAATATGCCCAGTCTAATCGGCTTGGTACACCGATAATATTCATATAGTAGTGCGAAAACTCGCCTTCTAAGAATATATTGTCACTATCATCATACTCAACTACATCACTGATAAATTCTTCTTCCCCCTTAATACTTCATCACAACTATCTTTGTATTTCATCATTCAGCATATTATTCATCATGATGTCTCAATATCACTAGTCGGCCTATTGAGTAAGTATGCTCTCCATAGGGGTGATATTAAAATGTGAAGGGATACTGACTAACAAAGTACTGCATTAGCGATGCATTCTGCCATAAGTGCTTGTGTGTTTTTATAAACACCTTCAGCTCCTTGTCCATCAGTCTTAAAGCGAAAATTTGAACACTCAATTTCAGCATTACCCGCTTCAATATTTGTTACTCGAATTGCAAAACTTAAAATGGCCTATATCAATATGGAGGATAGTAAGCAATAGTTACCAAGACACTACTTGTTGCAAATCCGTACGTTTACTATTCAGCACAATTGGTAGATGACTCATCTTTGATTATAATCAGCTGGCTATTGTTAATAGCAGCTGAGCTAGGGTTTATTATTCAGTGTGTATTTCTTGAGCAACAACAAACGCCTCCTAATGTTGTTTGATGGATGACTGATTAATTGAATTAGAATTTAATAATAGCTGAAAATCACTATTCTCTTAGCCCCTATAGATAGCTAACGGCCCATTGGCTTGCTCTGTTGGCATTATTTCCATTGTAGTGACATTGACATGCTTTGGTGTATTAACCAGCCACCAAATAGTATCAGCAATATCTTGGGCTGTTAATGGGACAGTACCTTGATATACCTTATCTGCACGTTGCTTATCAGACTTAAAGCGAACATTTGAAAACTCAGTTTCAGCATTACCCGGTTCAATATTTGTTACTCGAATTGCAGAACCTAATAAGTCTGTCCTCAACGCTAAAGAAAATTGCTTAACAAAGGCTTTACTCGCACAGTACACATTGCCGCCAGGATAAGGCCAGTTACCAGCAATAGAGCCTATATTAAGAATATAACCTTGCTTTCGTGCTCGCATTTTAGGAAGCAGTTTATGCGTGCAGTACATAAGACCTTTGATATTGGTATCCACCATCTTATCCCAATCGGCTAAGTCGGTTTTATCAGCAGGCTCTAAACCTAATGCAAGCCCTGCATTATTGACTAATACATCTATATCACTAAACTGCATCGGTAAACTGTCTATCGCTTTTTCAACAGCCTTTCTATCGCTAATATCAAAACAACAAGTGTGGACTTTATCAGGTCCACCTAATTCTTGTTGCAGACTATCTAAACGCTGTTGACGTCGACCGGTCAGAATCAACTGCCAGTCATTATTGGCAAATATACGCGCTATTGCTTCACCAAAACCTGATGTAGCACCTGTAATTAATATCGTTTTCATTACTATTACTTTATGAGCGTTTTGCTAATATTTCTAAAGCTGCAATACGGTACGCTTCTGCTAGTGTCGGAAAGTTAAACGTGCTTTCAACGAAAATATCAACATCTTGATCCGCTAGCATGGCCATTTGACCAATATGAACTACTTCAGTAGAACCTTCACCTACCAGCATCACTCCCAAAATTTTCTTACCTTGGGCATCGGCAACAATTTTTAACATACCTTCAGTATTACCTGAAATTTGGCCTCGGGCAACTTCTTCAAATTGAGCTGTTCCAACTATAATATTGCCAAATTTTTCACGCGCCTGTAATTCAGTCAAGCCAACAGAAGAGAGTTCAGGAATAGAGTAGATACCTGATGGAATTAATTGACTCATACTACGAATAGGAACGTTTACTGCATTACAAGCTGCACGCCGTCCCTGCTCCATGGATGCTGATGCTAATGAAGGGGGACCGATCACATCACCAGCAGCATAGATATTAGCGACTTCTGTACATAGTTTGTCATCTACGCTAATTAAGCCTCGCTCATTAAGTGATAAGCCTGCATTTTCCAGCTTAAGTCCATTTGTATTGGCAATTCGACCCGCGGCACATAACAGCTTCTGGCTTTTAACAACCGTACCATCGGCACATTCAGTAACTGTCTCACTAATGCCATCCCAATAGACTTTTTCTACCTTTTGATTGCCCAGCCATGTTCCGCCCATGGCTTTAAAGGCGTTAACAAAAGTATCGGTCATATCACTATCAAGGAAACCAAGTGGTGTTGGGTAACGATCAATCATCGTGACTTTAACGCCTAAAGCCTGAAAAATACTGGCATATTCACTAGCTATAACGCCACCACCTAATACCGTTAAACTAGATGGCAGGTAGAGCATTGACAAAATAGAGTCACTATCAAACATGTGTTCATGATCAATAGGAATATTCTCTGGTGCACGGGGATAAGAACCGACGGCGATAATAACTGTGCCTACGGTTACATTTTTAACTTCACCGCCTACTTTGGTTATTTTTATTGTGTTTTGATCAACAAAGCTGGCTCGACCATGGATACGGTCAATATCATTACGATCAATTTGCTTACGCATATATTTATCATGAGACTTAAGCACTTCATCCAAACGATCAATCAGCGTGAGCATTTCAGTTTCCTCTGAGAGATGAAAGTCTGCCAAGGCTGCGTTTTGACGCATATTTTTCACACGTAAGGCATTTTCTCGCAATGTTTTAGATGGAATAGTGCCCTTATGCACACATGCACCACCAAATAAACTATCACGTTCAATAATCGCAACTCGCTTACCGGATTTAGCCGCTTGTATGGCCGACTTTTGTCCCGCAGGTCCACTTCCTATCACTAAGACATCGTAATCAAAACTATCCGTACTCATGATGATAATCCTTCCAATCGTGCTGCTACAGAATCTGTTTTAGTTAATAATTCTTCGATTTCCTCTTGATATAAATTGAGTGTTTCAAAAACAGGTAAGGCAAATAAAACTTCCCGATCAAATGTCTCAGGCTCAAGCATATTGCTAGCAAACTTAGCCCCCGCAATAACTTGTGCGGCATGATTTTCAACCGCTAGACTATTCCGACTGTCAGTAAAAGATTCAATTGCTTCAGTCACTAATGTCGGCATTTTCCATGCATTCACCACAGCCATACTCACCTGATGACAATAGCTATTTTCTAAATGGTGAATATCGCCATCACTTAACTCCAGTTGTTGCTTTTTAGCTATTTCTAAAATTGTTTGCAAAACGGCTGGTCGACCAATGGAATGTAAAAGTCCCGCTAAAAAAGCCACTTCCACATTACTTCTGCACTGGCGCGCTATTTCTTTTGACCAAAGAGATGTTGTCAAAGCATGCTGCCAAACGCCAGCGACATAAGCCTCATAATTCGGCGTATTAAATATTTTTGCACCGATTGCGGCCGTTAAAGCGATCTCACTAATAGTGCCCATACCTAAGCGTGCAATTGCTTGCTGTAGTGAAACCAGATTAGACATTGGCGTATATGCAGCTGAATTTGCAATTCGCATTACATGACCAGCCAATGATTGATCACCTTGAATTAACTGAGCCATCTCGCCAGCATCTGAATCATGATTTTGGGCTAACATAAGCACTTTATTAGCAACCTCAGGTAGCATTGGCACTTCAATAGCACCACGATTAATAAGTTGCCGTAATGATTCTTCTACTATCTGTACCTGACCCGACATTTACTTTCCTTCGTAAAAATAATGTTACTGACTTTTCATTGTTTGAAACAATAGAACTTTATACTATGCACCTTCAGAAAACACGATAGTGCGACGACCTGAAATTATAATTCTATGCTCAATATGTGCTTTCACCGCGCGAGCTAATACCAATCGTTCAATATCTTTACCAATCATAACTAAATCGTCAGGATTATTGCCATGCATAACCCGCTCAACACCTTGTTCAATAATTGGGCCTTCATCTAGATCTGCTGTTGCGTAATGAGACGTCGCACCAATTATTTTAACACCACGATCGTAAGCCTGGTGATAGGGTTTCGCACCTTGGAAAGCAGGCAGAAATCCATGATGTATATTAATTACTCGACCGGAATGTTGTTCTACAAATTGTTTAGATAATATTTGCATGTAACGCGCCATAACAACTAGATCTATTTTATATTCATCTAGCAAGGTATTAATTTGCGCTTCTTGTTGCGGCTTGGTATCTCTGCTTATTGGTAAGTGATAGAAAGGCTTATCAAATTGTTTTGCCATGCCTTCTAAATCATTGTGATTGCCAATGATTACTGGGATATCACATTTCAATTCGCCTTCAAGTTCACGTAACAATAAATCATAGGGGCAATGTGACGCACGCGTAACTAATAAGGCTACACGATAAGGTTTATCAGAATAATGAACAGACCAAGTAAGGCCAATTTTTTTAGCAAAACTGCTAAATTGTGCTTCCAAATGCTTGGTATCTAAGCGGGTATCACCTTCTAGTTTAACCCGCATAAAATACTGACCATCTTGTACATCAGTATATTGCTCGCAGTGAAGAATATTGAAATCACGTTCGGCAAAAAAGCTGGTAATACCGGCGACCAGTCCTTTTTGATCTGGACATTGAATAAGAAAGATAATCGAAGCCATATAACAATACTACCCAAATAAATTTATATCGGAGCACTCTACCACTAAATAGTTATTATGAGTATTCGTTGTATTTATCTGACCGCCCCTTTACCTTCTCCACAGGATATTTCTGTGCATTCTTGGCTATTTTGTTAGCGACTGCTTCATTAATATCAATGCCTACATCATGGCAAAGGTAGGTTAAATATGCGACGATATCCGCCACTTCATCCTCTAAATCTGCCCGTTTATCTGAGTTTAATTTTTCTGTGATTTGCTGACTATTTTTCCACTGAAACCACTCTAATAATTCTGATGCTTCGAGTGATATTGATATAGCTAAGTCTTTTGGTGTATGAAATTGTTCCCAATCACGTTCATGGCGAAACTCAATCAATCTTTTTATTAAGCCGGATTTAAGCATAATCTAAAAACTCATTTATTTTTATTAAAAAGGCTTCTGGTTGCTCAGCATGTAGCCAATGCCCTGCTTGTTCAATTGTGTGGATTTCAGAATTACTAAAAACAGATGCAATCAGCTGAGCGTCCTGATCTTGAATATAGTTAGAAAGACTACCTTTGATAAAACAAGTGGGGATTGTGATGGGGTGCTCTATACAAACAGCCTGTAGTAATTGGGGATAATTATCAAATAAACTTGGTAGGTTAATTCGCCACGTTATCCTATCACCACTAGTATCTAGATTCATCAACAAAAATTGACGTGTCGCCTTATCAGAAATTGATTTTAATAACATCTTATCTATTTCACTACGTTTAGTAAATAAACTGAGATCAAGTGATAATAAGGCTTTGAATATCGAATTATGTTCTGGTAAATAGTGTTTTGGGGCAATATCAACGACGATTAGTTTCCGGCAATAGTCAGGATAATAGTGACTAAATGTCATCGCTACCTTGCCACCAATTGAGTGACCAATTAAATCTAGTTTCTGGATTCCTAAATCTCGTATTAGCTCAGCGATATCATCAGCCATTAACTTATAATCTTGATCCATGCTATGTGGTGAACGGCCATGATTGCGTAAGTCTACTGTAATAACTTGGACGTGTTCACTTAATTTCTTAGCTAGCATTTTCCAATTATCCGATGAACCAAACAGCCCATGGATGATAAGTAAAGGCTGACCAGAGCCACTTATTTGATAGTGTAATTTCATTGACTCGATTCTTTTCCATAATTGGCGTTTATAATGGTGTTATTTTATGACAATTGGAGAAAGTTTGTGGAAGATGAAACTGTGTTAGTAATGCTAGTTCAGCAGTATGCTGGTAAACACGGCATTACATTTAGCTCAAAACATTTAGATGACCCTGATAAAAAAGCACAACTTATTGGTCTTATTCAAGAATCCTTAGCAGGCAAGCGTGGCCCTGTAACAGATGATGATTTAGTTTAAGTATTAAGCTAAACAAGGTTAAAACAAAAAAGCCACCAATAAAGGTGGCTTTTTATTGATACTGAAAAACAACTAGCCTTCAAATTTCTCGAATACTAAACTTGCATTGGTTCCACCGAAACCAAAGCTATTAGACATAATTGTTTTTAAGCCCGCATTATCTTTACGCTCACGAATAATTTGTACGCCTGAAGCTTCAGGATCTAAATTATCAATATTTGCAGAGGCCGCAATAAAGTCATTTTCCATCATTAATAAACAGTAAATAGCTTCTTGTACACCCGCGGCCCCTAAAGAGTGGCCTGATAAAGACTTCGTTGAGCCTACCAAAGGCATATACCCCTCACTAAATGCCTTTTTAATAGCACCTAATTCGGCTAAGTCTCCTACTGGCGTACTTGTACCATGCGCATTAATATAGTCGATTGGCGCATTAACAGTCGAAGTGGCTAATTGCATACAGCGTAGAGCACCTTCACCTGATGGCGCTACCATGTCGTAACCGTCAGATGTTGCGGCATAACCGGTTAATTCGGCATAAATCTTTGCGCCACGGGCTTTAGCATGTTCATATTCTTCTAATACGACAACGCCACCACCGCCAGCAATAACAAAGCCGTCACGATCTGCATCGTAAGCACGTGATGCTTTTTCAGGCGTATCATTATATTTTGTCGATAAAGCGCCCATTGCATCAAACAAAGAACTCATCGTCCAATGCTCTTCTTCAGCACCACCAGCAAATACGATATCTTGTTTACCCAATTGAATTTGTTCCATTGCATTACCAATACAATGTGCGCTTGTAGCACATGCGGATGACATAGAATAATTCACACCTTTTATTTTAAAGGGTGTTGCTAAACAAGCCGATGTCGTACTTCCCATAACTTGAGTGACACGGTAAGGCCCTACACGACGAAGGCCTTTATTTCGTAATATATCAGCCGCTTCTATTTGATTAGAAGATGATGCGCCACCTGAGCCCATAATTAAACCAGTTCGAGGATTAGAAACTTGATCTTCCGTTAAGCCTGAATCATCAATTGCTTGCTTCATTGAGATGTAAGCATAAGCCGCAGCATCCCCCATAAAGCGTAATATTTTTCGATCAATATGTTCTTTAAAATCTATTTCAACACTGCCAGCAATATGACTACGAAAGCCCATATCAGCATATTCTTGTTTGAATTTAATCCCTGAACGCCCAGTTCGAAGTGATTCAGTAACTGTTTCAGCATCTAAGCCTAGGCAAGAGGTTATACCTAGTCCTGTGACAACAACACGTTTCATATTAAATTTCCTAAAAGTCGTCTGTAGAAGTAAATAGACCTACTCGCAGATCTTTAGCGGCATAGATTTCGCGTCCATCGACTGAAACTGTGCCATCAGCAATCGCTAATACTAATTTACGTGCAACGACACGTTTTAAATCAATTTTATAAGTCACTTTTTTGGCCGTTGGCAGTACTTGCCCTGTAAATTTAACTTCACCAGCTCCTAGTGCCCGTCCACGACCAGGATTCCCGTCCCACGCTAAAAAGAAGCCGACTATTTGCCACATTGCATCTAGACCTAAGCAACCAGGCATTACGGGATCGCCAGGGAAGTGACAATCGAAAAACCACAAATCTGGGCTGATATCTAATTCAGCAATAATTTCACCTTTGCCGTATTTACCACCTTCATTGGAGATATGTGTAATGCGATCCATCATTAGCATATTTGGGGTCGGTAATTGCGCATTGCCTGGGCCAAACATTTCTCCGTGACCGCATTGTAAAAGCTCTTCGTATGTATAGGATGATTGACTACTCATATATTCTTCTTAAAAGTATCCTTTAATTAGGTAAGTGCTAATAATATCATGCTCCGTTGAAAACGAGAAAAAATCGTCTTATTTTCATCGTTTACAGCTAATAAAAAAAAAGCCATGGATTACTTCCATGGCTTTTTTGAGCTAAAGCTTAATTATTACTTAGTTATTATCACTTACTGGTAATGCAGTTTGTGGTAATTGACCTGCTAAGTTGTGTAATAACTCTCCCATGCTATTAAGTACACGATAGTTAGCAAATAATTCATCGTATTGCGCATTGGCTAATGCTTTTCTTGCAACGAATAGTTCATTTTCCGAATCTAATAAATCTAATAAAGTACGTTGGCCCAAACTAAACTGTTGGAGATACGCATCACGAGAGCGCAGACTTGAGTCAACATGCGCCTTAAAATATTGCATTTGGTTCTTAACTGTCTGTAGTGCATTCCATGAAAATCTAACACTTTGCTCTACTTGTCGCAGGGTGTTGTTACGAATTTCAGCTGCTTGATTAATCAAATAGGCAGTTTCTATACGTCGAGCGCTATCTCTACCACCATTAAGTAAGTTATACCTTAAGCGGATCATCGCAGTCACATCATTATCATGGCCATCAATACCGTTAAGGTTGTTATTTGCTGTCGCGCCTATTTCAAGATCAACCCGCGGATAAAATACAGCTGAAGCTGTATCATACTGTGCATAGGCAGACTCAATATCAGCATTAGCAGACTTTAATGTGGGATGATTATCTATTGCTTTAGCTATCGCCTCTTCTTGTGTTTCAGGAATAGCTGAAGTAGAAAACAAAGGGTCTGATAAGTTTACAGGATAGTCACCTACCACTCGTAAATAGGTGGTTTCTTGGTCTTGCAAATTGCTTTCTTCTGCCAGTAAATTTGCTTTTGCTAAAGCTAGGCGGCCTTGACTCTGATCCGTATCTGCTTTTCGCCCTACACCACGTTCACTACGAAGTGTAATTTGCGCGTGTGTGCTTTCATGAGCGTCAAGATTTGTAGCGGCTAAATCCACTAAACTTTGCCAACGTAATACATTTAAGTATACCTCGGCAGCTTGTAAACCTGTGTTTTCTGCTACGCCGTATACGTTATATGACTGTGACTTTTCAAGGGCTGTAAACCGCTTTACTTCGTTTGAAGTTTCCATTCCATCAAACAACATTTGTCTTAAATTCAGGCTCGCTTCATTTCGATTACTACTAATTTTTTTATGGGATATTGCCGTTCTAGTGCTAGGACTATCTGTTGATTCATAACCTGTTCCAATCGTAAGATCTACACTTGGTAAATATCCTGCCTCTGCCTTATCAATTTGTGCCGATACAGCCCTTCTGAGATTGATTTCAGCTAAAACATCAGGATTAGTTTTTACCGCACCTCTCACCGCTTCTTGAATTGTTGTAGCAAAAACTGGTAGCTGTATCAAGGCACTGACGCAAATAGTTATAACAATATTTTTTAGTTTCATAGGTCAATTACCTCGACATTTTTCATTTTATAACTTCCTCACTGCAATTAAATCTATAGCAGAGTAATGATAACATAATTAATAGAATATGTACCTAACATACTGATATTAACGTAGATCACGAACAAATATAGCTAAAGAAAGCCGACCGCTAATACCCATCTTATGAAATATAGCCGACAAGTGAGATTTGACCGTTCGTTCTGTAATGTCCATTTCATAGGCGATTTTTTTATTAGTTGCACCATGGCTGACTAACTCGGCTACTTTTCGCTCTTTAGGCGACAATAATTCAATGGTTTTCTGTTGTTCTTCGCTTATTTTAGGTGTTTGGCTTAACGCCTCAATTAACCCAGAAATAACATCTCTATTAACCCACACTTCGCCCAACAGAACGCAATGAAATGCAGTAGCTAAATTATCAAGTGATGATGAACAATCATAATAACCTCGAGCACCTTGCTTCAATACAGCAATTTGTAGTTCACTGGGGCAATGAGGGCCAATAATTAAATGACGCGCACTGGGATAAGCAATTTTAAGTTGAGACAACAGTTCGGCTTGATCATTGTTCAGTAAATTTTTATCACATAAAATCAAAGCTATATTATCTCTATCTCGAGCCGAGATGCATGAAGCGATATCCTCAAAGAAGTTTGTCTTATATTGAGATTCAATAGCGTCTTGTACAGAGTTACGTAAATCTTGATCCGCAATAACAATATTTACGATCTTCTTATTCGCGACAGTCATCGCTCTCTTAAAGCCTCATTTCTTGCTTTTAATATCGGTTTGAGTAAATAATCTAATACTGTCTTTTTACCCGTCAAAATATCAACAGTAGTGGTCATTCCTGGAATAATGTGTAACAACTCTTTACCATTGTCTATGTAATTCTTATCCGTTCGTAAATATATTAAATAAAAACTATTACCTTCGTCATCAGTAATTGTATCCGCACTAATTCTTTCCAGTTTTGCTGGTAAACCACCATATATTGAAAAATCATACGCTGTTAACTTAATCATTGCCTCCTGCCCTGGTCTTAAGAAGGCAATATCAGCAGGTCTAATTTTGGTTTCGACTAATAAATTATCTTCAATTGGTACAATTTCAAGTAAGTCCATGCCTGGCTGAATGATACCGCCAACGGTGTTAATCTTTAGTTGATTAATTGTTCCCTTCACTGGCGAACGAACTTGTGTTCGAGCAACACGATCTTGTAAAGAAACAACAGATTCTTTTGTTCGCTCCAATTCAGCATTAACTTCTGAAAACTCCCTTGCTGCCAGAGCTTTAAACTGCAAGGTTTGCTCTTCAATTTTTTGTTTCGCTTCATTCAGCGCCGACCTTATTCTTGGTACAGCAAGCCTATTTGCTTCCATTTCACCATGCAGGTCATTTGAAGCGCGCTTTAATCGTAATAATTCGATTTCAGACATCACGCCTGCAGCAACCAATGGCTCCGATATCGTCATCTCTTTATAACTTAAATCGTAACTGGTTTTTAATTGTGACTGCTTCGCGCCACGCTCAACCAATTCTTGCTGCTTCTGTGCTAACTGCTGTTTTAAAACCCGTAATGTCGAGTTAAGTTCATTCTGTCTTGATTGATGTAATGATTTTTCATTCTCAGCCAAGGCAGGACTCGTCTCCACTACCTCTTTGGGAACAATGAAGTTGCTACCACTACTTTCAGCTTTTAAACGTGTGCTTCGAGCTAATAACTCATAAAACTTAAGTTCTGTCTCTCTGAATGAAGAAGAAAATCGCGTATCATCAATTTTTAGTAATACCTGTCCTTTTTCTACGCTTTGCCCCTCAGAAACAAGTACTTCGGCTAAAATCCCTCCCTCCAAGTTTTGAATTACTTGTATTTTACTTGATGGAACAACTTTGCCTTCTCCACGTGTCACTTCATCAAGAGTAGTTTCATAAGCCCACCAAACAGCAGCGATGAAAAAAGCCAACACCACAAATAATAATGAATGTCCTGCACTATGCGCTGACTCTAGTGTTGCCGCACTTACTTCAGACATATACTCTGCATCATCTGGATGAGTTCGATGTAACCAAGCCATAACCTTATCCTTTAGACACTTTAACATGGCCTTGTTTAAGCGCCGCCAGGATCTGAACTCTCGGCCCATCTGCAACTAAATTACCTTGGTCCATAACAATAACTCTATCAACCAAGCTCAATAGTGATGCCTTATGAGTTACTAACAACATTGTTTTATCAGCCAATAGTGTCTTCAGTTTTAGCTTAAATTGCTCTTCTGTGCTGTTATCCATGGCATTGGTTGGCTCATCCAAAACTAGCATTGCTGGTTCTGATAATATTGCTCGTGCGACAGCAATGCTCTGCCGCTGCCCTCCTGATAAGCCTTCACCTCGCTCCCCAACTGGCAAGTCAAACCCTGCTGGGTGACGGTTAACAAACTCCGTTACCCCTGCAATATCGGCAGCTTTTAGAACGGCGGCATCATCAGCAAAAGGCGCTCCCATCACGATATTATCTCGCACACTTCCAAAGAATAAGGTGACATCTTGTGGTGCATAACCCACATTGCGACGTAAATCGACCGGATCAATTTGCCTAATATCAGTTCCATCTAATAAAATTGAGCCTTCAGATACGTCATAAAGTCCTAGTAGTAATTTTTCAATCGAACTTTTTCCTGAGCCGATTCGCCCAATAAATGCGACCTTCTCGCCTGGTGATATCGTGAAAGACACATCTGATAAAGCATTAACTGGTTGCTCAGGATAACGAAAACTTACATTTTTAAATTCAATTTTTCCTTCAAACTTAGCGCGATGTAAAAATTCTCTTCCTGACGGACGCTCAACAGGTAAATTCATTAAACTATTCAATGAACTTAAGGCGGCTTTTGATTGATGCCAGCGAGTTAAAATACCCGCAACCTGTCCTAAAGGAGCTAAAGCTCTAGCCGTCAGGAGCGTACTTGCGATGAGTGCTCCCATGGTTATCTCACCTTCAGAAATCTTATAAACTCCAAACACCACTATGCTAACAGATGCCATTTGCTGAAGAAATACGGTGAAATTAATTGCTGTAGAGGATAAAAGCCTTACTCGCTGACTCAATTTTGATATAAAACCAATAGTTTGCTCCCACTTCCGCTGTATCAATGACTCTGCACCAATACTTTTAATGGTCTCTAAACCCGTTAGGGCCTCGATTAGCGTCGCACTTTTCTGCCCTGAATGACGGAAGAGTTCTTGAACCGTTCGACCAATCGGTATTTGTATGATTAAACCTACAATGATGGCGAGAGGAATAGCCGCTAGTGGAACATAGGCTAATTCACCAGAAATAGTCCAAATGACAAAAATAAATAAAAAGGCAAAAGGTAAATCAATTAATGTGGTGAGTGTCGTTGAGGTGAAGAATTCACGAAACGATTCAAACTCCTGCATATTGTTAGCAAATGATCCAACTGAATTTGATCGTGATGCCATTTTAATTCCCATCACTTTTTCAAAGATGGTGGCAGATAAAATGACATCGGCCTTCTTACCAGCCATATCAATAAAATACCCTCGTAAGGTTCGTAGCAGCAAGTCAAAAACAAATACTGTCGCAACCCCCATCGCTAATACCCATAAGGTTTCTATTGCATGATTAGGCACGACACGGTCATACACATTCATAATAAATAATGGTGATGCTAGGGCAAATAAATTCACTAAGATGGAAGCAAGGAATACTTCACCATAAATCGGCCAGAATCGCAGTATTGTGCCCCAAAACCAGTGTTTAGTTCGAGGAATTGAAGAACTCTGTGTGCGTTGATCAAAATGATGTAGAGCCTTAATGAAAATAGCATAACCACTATAAGCATCTGCTAATTCAGAAAGTTCAATTTCAGACTCACCATCACCTGATTCGGGAAAAATAACTCGAGCTGTTCTCTTTTTAAACTCAAGAATAATACAGGCATTACTATTTTCTAATAATAAAACCGCAGGTAATACTAGGTTTGATATTTTATGAAGAGGTCGTTTAGTGACTTTAGAAGATAAGCCTGCGCGTTCAGCAGCGCGTGAAAATAATTTTGGGGTAAGCTTATTATCGACAAGGGGTAAACCATGAATTAACGATTCAGCACTATGCGGTTTATTTAGAAGCTTGGTAAGTGTTATTAAGCAGCCCAACAAGGAATCATCAAGTGTATTTTGCCCTTCGTCTGGATCCCACTGCTTATCTGCCTTTGGTAACTCATTCGACTGTTCAAACATTCCCAGGGGCATCCTTAAAACACAGTGTATCAGAAAATAATATTTTTTTGATAAGAAGTAATGAACCTTATATATTTAAATTATAGTAGCTTTTAGTACAAAAAGTCAGCAAGTCTTTTGCTTTAGTAATATTCTTTTACTAAGTTAGAATGAAAGCAGAAATTAGCATGATATTATTATCTAAACAACGTCTCGTATCATTTTAGTAACAGGATCAATAATAATGGCTTTTATTACTCGAAATGCAACTGGCGAAATCACAGCCATTTATGAATCAAAACAATCAGGAGAAAATGAGTATCTGGCGATAGATAACCCCGAACTTATCAACTTTATCAGCCAGTCTACTAGTAATAACGATATCAAAACTGCTCTGTCATCCTCTGACGTTGACATAGCCAGAGTTCTTGAAGACCTTATTAATACACTTATAGATCAAAAAGTAATTTTATTTACTGACTTACCCATCGCTGCACAAGAGAAATTACTCAGTCGAGAACAGATCCGTAGCCACTTAAACTCATTAGATAATTTGATGTCTGATGACGAAGGTATCTTATGACTTTGACTTTCCAGCCCAAGGTCGTTGAGGAATACGACTATCTACTACTTTTTTCTTCCTGTTTTTGAATGGGTTATCCCCTTTCTTAAACTCGATAAAAATCGGCGTACCATGTAATTTTAATACATCTCGGAATGTGTTTTCTAAATAGCGTTTATAGCTATTGGGCGTGGCGTCTGTTTGATTGCCATGAATAATAATTCTAGGTGGATTTTTGCCACCAAGGTGAGCATATCGAAATTTAATTCGTCGACCATTAACCAAAGGCGGTTGATGATCTGCCACTGCATCTTCTAAAACACGCGTGAGCCGCGGTGTTGGAATTTGAGCCATTGCTGATTCGTAGGCTTGTTTGACAGATTTAAAGACTAACCCTACTCCGCTACCGTGTAATGCTGATATGAAATGAGTATTAGCAAAATTCAAAAAGGGTAATCGACGTTCAATATTAGTTGAAACCCACTCCCGCTCCGATTTATCTAGACCATCCCACTTATTGACAGCGATAACCACTGCTCGACCACTCTGAATGATTAGGCCTGCTAAATGGAGATCTTGTTCAACGATACCTTCATGTGCATCTAAGACAAGCAATATAACATTGGCATCTTCTAAGGCTTGTAACGTCTTGACAATACTAAACTTTTCCAGCATTTCCGAGACTTTGGAACGTCGCCGTACACCTGCTGTATCAATTAAAGTATATTCAGTTCCATCTTTTTCAAAGGGAATATGGATGCTGTCCCGTGTTGTACCTGGTTCATCAAACGCAACCACACGATCTTCACCCATAATCCGATTTATCAATGTCGACTTGCCAACATTAGGCCGACCTAATACAGCTAAACGAATACCATGCTTATCATCAGCTTCCTCAGGGTTCAACTCTGAGGTAATAACACTAGGCATTTCATCTTTAAGTGTCGTTACTAAGTTTGCAATACCCCTGCCTTGAGACGCAGAGATCACTTGCGGCTCTCCAAGTCCAAGAGCATAAAACTCAGCGGCGATCATTTCCTTTAATTCACCTTCTGATTTATTCACTACCAGAATTGTCGGCTTACCAATAGCTCTTAGCTGCTGAGCTACAATTTGATCATCTGCTACAAGACCCGCCCGCCCATCAACTAAAAAGAAAACAATATCAGCCTCTTCGATGGCTAGATCGGCCTGTTTTCGCATCAAGTCAGACATATCGTCATTCTGAACGGTTAACCCCCCCGTATCAATAATAATGAAGTTAGCTCCATCAGTAGTCACATCACCATAAATTCTATCGCGTGTTAATCCAGAAAAATCAGCAACTAATGCGTCACGACTTCGTGTTAAACGGTTAAATAATGTCGATTTACCGACGTTTGGACGGCCAACTAAGGCAACAACAGGTTTCATATTAATTTATCCGGAATGCAGTCAAAGTGCCATCAGATGCAGTCACGAATACTAAATCATCTTTTACTACGGGTTTACTACGGATTGCTTCATCAGCAATCCTCTTGCGTGCTACGAATCGTCCATCTTCACGGGAAATCCAATGAACATAACCATCAAAGTCACCAACAATAATGCTATCACCAACTATCACGGGGGCTGTTATTCTTCTTCTTAATAATTGGGTTTGTCGCCATAGAGCATCACCAGTGCCATCTTGCAAAGACCATAGATAATCGCTGTCATCACTCACATAAACGCTATAACCAGCATCAACATCAAGTCCAGAACGCGAGGATAATTCTCTATGCCAAAGCACTCTTCCTGAATCGAGTGATATAGCTGCTAATCGCCCATTAAAGGCAACTACATACACAATGTCACCTACAACAACTGGCGCTGAATCAATATCCACAAGCCGATCAAGTTCGGTGCGGCCTCTTGGAACCGCAACGCTTGTTTCCCAAATAACAACACCGTCTGCTAGTGATAATGCCGCAAGCTTACCATTAGCATAACCAGAAATGACTGTTTCACCAGCGATAACAGCCTCACTTGCACCGCGTAAGCTTAATAATGGTACTGCACGCTGATAACTCCACAGTTGGGTTCCATCTTCTACTGATAAACCGCTTAAGCGACCATCAGCGGTTCTCGCAACCACCACGCCATGAGCAGATTTTGCTGGTGAAAGCACTTCACTAGTGAGTTGCTTGGTCCATTTAACCGTGCCATCCAATTCATCTAGGGCAATAACCTGACCCTCCCTAGTTCCAATGAGAATGAGTCCATTGCCCCCCCCCGCACCAGTGGTGACAAACACATCTAGATCTACCGACCATAGTTTCTTACCAGACATGGCTACATAACTGGACACATCACCTTGATAACCTACAGTAATGACTGCATCACCCTGAACCCATGCACCCAATTGGCTATAATCATCATCAGTACCACTACCTGTATCAGTAGACCAGACAATGCTTGGCTCAAACTCAGGTGAAAATTCTACTAATTCTGATGGAAGCGCTACGTAGGTATCTTTTTCAAACCATGATAAGCCACAGGCTGTAAGCAAGACACTAGTAAATAGAATAAAACTGATTCTAACTAGATTAACCATTTTTCGAGGCCGCCACGTCATCAAGTTTAATTTGAAGTATTTGTTGGCGTGGTTCGCCCTGATTTATTTTAGATAGCGAGTTTTGATAAGCTTCTCTGGCTTGCTCCGGTTTTAATTGAGCAATATAGATATCTCCTTGCAATTCTGACCATAAAGATGAAAATGCAATCGATGTCGATGCTCTGGCTAAAGTTAAAGCTTCATTCAGTTTATTCTCTAAAAGAAGTACTTGCGCAAGTCTTAATGTTGCTAATTCTTTATGTGTTGATAGCTTCGCATGATTTATAACCCAGTTTAAATATATTTGGGCTGTTGCATTGTCATTATTCTTAACTGATTCTGAGGCCATATCAAATGATGAAAAAACGGCATATGGACTTTCAGAAAACTCTGAAAATAAACTCTCTACTGCTAGCTCAGCTGCTGCATAGTCTTCATTATCTAAGGCGTAAGATACTTGCTGATATACCTGTGATGCTTTTTGTGATTGGGTATTTTGATGCTCAAGCCAATAACGGCCAGAGAAAACTGCCAGTGTAGTAACTACACACGCCACAACAACTAAACGACCATTATCACGCCACCATTGTTTTATTTCTTCGCCTTTTTCATCATCCGATGCATAGATATCCATCTTATGTTTTTCCTCAAATTCATGCTTAATAATAAAGACGTAATTATACGTTGATCTACCAATAATGTGGATAACTCATCTTAATTGCGTTAAACGCACCATTATTGAGCGTCAATATATCTATAGCACCATAATAACTCGTAAAAGTTACTTCGAGGATACCCATCAGGTATTATCCCTATGATATATAACATCAAATCAATAATGGTGCGAGTATTGCACTATTATGCAACTGATACGTTAATAAAAAAAGGATAGAACAACGTGCAAAACTCGACTGATGTACTATTTATATTGTTAGGAGCCATTATGGTGCTTGCAATGCATGCTGGCTTCGCCTTTTTAGAAGTAGGTACCGTTAGGAAAAAGAATCAGGTTAACGCCCTAGTTAAAATAATCATGGACTTTGCTGTATCAAGTATTGCCTATTTTTTTATAGGCTATAGCATTGCTTATAGCATCAACTTCTTTCAAACTGCGCCTGCCTTGATTGAATACAGTGGTTATGCGCTAGTAAAGTTCTTTTTCCTGCTCACGTTTGCTGCTGCAATTCCTGCTATTGTTTCTGGTGGTATTGCTGAACGAGCACGATTTAATCCTCAGCTCATCGCTACATTTTTTATCGCTGGCTTTATTTATCCTTTATTTGAAGGCATCAGCTGGAATGGCCTATTCGGCTTTCAACAGTGGTTAGAAGACTCTTTCGGTGCCGGCTTTCATGACTTTGCAGGTTCGGTTGTCGTACATGGCGTAGGCGGTTGGATAGCATTAGCAGCTGTATTACATCTTGGACCACGTCATGGTCGTTATGGTAAACAAGGCCAAGTCTTTGCTCATCCGCCATCTAATATCCCATTTCTTGCTCTTGGCGCATGGATCTTAACCGTTGGTTGGTTTGGTTTTAATGTTATGTCAGCTCAAGAAATAGAGGGCATTAGTGGCTTAGTAGCCATTAACTCTCTAATGGCTATGGTTGGTGGAACACTTGTTGCCTGCCTAGTTGGCCGAAACGATCCAGGTTTCGTACATAATGGACCTTTAGCAGGTTTAGTTGCTATTTGTGCTGGATCCGACATTATGCACCCTATTGGTGCGTTAGTAACTGGCGGTATCGCGGGAGGCTTATTTGTTTATATGTTTACCCTAACTCAAAACAAATGGAAAATAGATGATGTGCTTGGTGTATGGCCATTACATGGTCTTTGTGGTGTATGGGGCGGTATAGCAGTAGGGATCTTCGGTCAGGCATTTTTCGGTGGATTAAATGGCCATGGTGATATCAAAATAAGCTTAATATCACAGGTAATCGGTACGACACTGGGTATCACTATCGCTTTCACTGGTGGATTTATTGTATATGGAGTACTTAAGAAAGTAATGGGCATAAGATTAAGTCAGGAGGAAGAGTTTGATGGCGCAGATCTAAGTATCCACAAAATCAGTTCAACACCTGCAAATGATTAATGCTGTTTCACTTCTGGTAGTAGTCTGCACTACTACCGGATTATTCCACCATCGTGTTCTGCTATGAAATCTATTAGGAATGTAATCTCTGATTGCTCTTCGGTCATATTTTTAAGTTTATCAATGGCATCCCCGATACGTAAGCTTGAGCGATAGATAATTTTATAAGCGCTTCGAATATTCTTCAGTTGAGTTTCTGTAAAATTATGTCTACGTAACCCTTCAACATTACAAGCCACTGCTCTTGCCATATGTCCTGATACAAGTACATAAGGAGGTACATTACGTGAAATGACACTGCCCATGGCGCTGAAAGAATATGATCCCATAGCATTAAATTGACTTACTAGAGTGAATCCACCCAAAATGACAGAATCTTTGATTACGACGTGACCAGCAAGTGTTGCATTGTTGGCAAGTGTATTATCATTACCAATAATACAGTCATGCGCTATATGCACGTAGGCCATAATCCAATTATCATTACCGACTTTGGTAATTCCACCACCTTGAACAGTGCCTCTATTAATGGTGACATTTTCTCTAATAAGATTATTGTCACCAATTTCTAAAAACGTCGCCTCTGCTGCATACTTTTTATCCTGCGGTGCTTCACCAATTGAAGAAAATTGATAAATTTTATTATTTCGGCCAATCTTTGTTGGCCCCTGAATTACAACATGAGATTTAATATCACAGCCAGATGAAATTTCAACATCAGCGCCAATAATAGTATAGGGTCCAATCTGAACGTCGTCAGCTATAATAGCTGATGGATCAATAATAGCTGTACTGTGGATCATTTAGGCATATCTTGGTTTACACACATAATATCAGCACTCACAGCAACTTCGCCGTCAACACTAGCTTCAGCACTAAACTTCCATAAATTACGTTTATTTTTAACTAATTTAACTGTCAACTGCAATTGATCGCCTGGCTCAACCGGTTTTTTAAACCTAGCATTATCAATACCTGCCAGATAATAGAGTGCATTATCTGACTGAATATCGTCAGCTGTTTTAAATGCTAATAAACCTGTTGCCTGGGCTAAAGCTTCTAAAATAAGTACACCCGGCATAATGACACGTTGTGGAAAATGGCCGGTGAATTGTGGCTCATTAAATGTGATGTTTTTTATTCCAACAAGTGATTCACCCGGTGTAAATTCAATAACACGATCAATCAACAAAAAAGGATATCGGTGAGGTAGCAATCGCTGTATCTCATGTATATCTATAGTATTCAATTCATATATCCTAAAAATTAATATTCGTTCAGTACAATTATCGTAAAGATAAAGAGTATTAGCCTTGTCTATTTTGTATTTCTAATTGCTTGACTCGTTCCGTCAACTTATCTAATTGTCGATAGCGGATAACATGACGATGCCATGTGGCCGTTTGTTCGGCTGGGATCCCTGAAGAATAAACACCAGATCGTGTTAATGACTTCGTTACCATTGTCATACCTGTTATCTGAACATTATCAACGATGTCGAGGTGACCACTAAGACCTGCGCCACCACCAATAGCACAATTTCTTCCAATGCTAGTACTGCCAGCGATGCCAACACAGCCTGCAATGACAGTATTATCACCAATAGTTACATTATGACCAATTTGAATCTGATTATCTAATTTAACGCCATCGCCAATGAGTGTGTCATCAATAGCACCTCGGTCAATAGTTGTATTAGCACCAATTTCAACATCATCGCCGACTCTAACACTTCCAAGCTGCGGCACTTTGATCCACTTACCATGATCGTTAGCAATACCGAAACCATCAGCACCAATTACAACACCTGGATGAATTAAAGCTCTCTGACCAATTTGAGTATCTTTGCAAAGAGTTACATTAGCCACTAATCGTGAGCCCTCAGCAACTTTTACATTATCCAATAAAATGCAGCCCGGCCCAATAATCACATTTTTTTCCAAGATAACACCTGCGCCAATAACTGATTGGGGCCCGATTAAAACACTTGGTTCTATAAAACAATTATCAGCAATAAAGGCCGTAGGATTAACCCCGATATTATTCTCAGTTAGAGGATTAAGTAGTACCGCTGCTTTCGCGTAGGCGACATAAGGGTCATCTACAACTATCGCATTATTCGGCACGCTATCAACCATCTTAGCACTGATAATAACCGCGCCAGCATTAGTATTTGCCAAGTACTTGGTATATTTACTATTTGATAAAAAGCTAATTTGATTTGCTTGGCCTGATTGTAATGTGGCAACACTGGTGACAGTGTACTCACTGTCTCCCACTACATCGCCACCAATATGCTGGGCAATTTCAGCTAAGGTCCACATTATAAAATTCTTACTTAGCTTTTGACTTTAATAGCTGTAACACTTTTGCAGTCATGTCAGCACGCTCACTCGCGTAAATAACACCCTGATATACAACAAGATCATACTTTTCTTTTTTAGCTAAGCTTACAATTGTTTCAGCGATTTCTTTTTCTAATTTACGCAATTCTTCATTACGACGAATAGATAAATCTTCGCTATATTCATCTTGTAAACGCTTTAATTCACGTTTTTCACTTAAAATATCACGCTCTTTCTTTTTACGTTCATCTGCGCCAAGAATTGCCCCATCTTTTGCCAAGCGTTCTTGTTTTGAACGTAAATTTTTAATTTTGCTTTCCAACGATTTACTTCTAATAGAAAACTCTTTCTCAAGACGTGCTAGGGCTTTTTCTTTTTGTGGTGATTTATCCAATACCATACCCGCATTAACAACACCTATTTTCATCTCTTCTGCTTGCACTGCCATGCCACTTACGCTTAAAACTGTAGCTAATAGTAAGCCTGTAATAGTTACTCTTTTCACACTAATCTCCAGATGTGTTAATTAAAATGTTGACCCTAATGAGAACTGAAAGCTTTCCGTTTCATCATCTTCTTGTTCATTAAATGGTTTAGCTAAACTAGCCGATACGGCACCAAATGGCGAAATCCAAATTGCTGAAAGACCAGCTGAATAGCGTAATAAATCCGTTTCAAAATCTTCATTGTCTGCATAGACATTACCAACATCAGTAAAGACACTTAAGCGCACAGATTTAAGTGACTTTTTAAAAAATGGTACAGGGAAAATAACCTCGGCGCCTGCTGTTACCAGTAAGTTACCACCAAGTGCATTGCCGTTCGCAGTATCTTTAACACCTAATGTATTCGCTTGGTAACCACGTACATTTTTTATACCACCAGCATAAAAATTCTCAAAGAATGGATATTCCTCAGTATCGCCATAAGTTTCACCATAAGCAAAATTACCTTTCACAGCGAAGGTCAGTGATTCAGTTAAAGGTGTAAACCAACTGGCTCTATAGCGTAGCTTATAATATTGAAGCGAGCCTATCGGTGTTGCCAGTTCTAAAGTCACACTTTGGGACGAGCCCCTTGAAGGAAGTATAGCATTATTACGTGAATCACTAGACCAACCCAATGTTAGTGGTACAGTCTGGAAATTATCTCCTTCTCGTGCGATGAAGTCCTCGTGTTGTTGCGATGCATCAGAACCTAAGTGAATGGTAGTGTCTTTATAGCCTATGCCTAGACGAACTCTATTATCCTCTGAGATAGGAATGCCAAAATTAGCATCTCCTCCAAATTGATCGGTTGTAAAGTTTGAAAGGTTAGCTTCACCCGCATCTGATTTACGGTAAAAGGCATTAAACCCTTCACTGATTCCATCAACAGTTGCAAAAGGATTGGTATAGCCAAAACTATACACTGTATTAGTACGACTATTATTGAAGCCAAAGTTAATATGTTTACCGCTACCTAAGAAATTTCTTTGCGACACATTAGTATTGAATATTAAACCGTCAGTTTGAGAAAATCCCAGACCTACCGAGAAGCTACCAGATGCCACTTCACTTACACCAAAGTCAAGGTCAACTTGATCGACTGTTCCAGCCACCGGTACAGTTTCTACGTTAACATCGTCAAAATAGCCTAAACGTTGTATACGTGCTCGTGACTGTTCTACATTAGACGTTGATATCCAAGAGGATTCTTGCTGTCGCATTTCACGACGTAAGACTTCATCACGTGTTTTACTATTGCCTGAGATATTTATCCTTCGGACATATACTCTACGACCAGGGTCAATAAAGAAAGTAAGTGAAACTTGTTGGTTTTCACGGTCAATATCAGGCACCGCATTAACATTGGCAAAAGCATAACCATCATTACCTAAACGATTCGTCAATCGCTCAGTACTTTTAGTAATTTTTTTCCGAGAAAATAAGGCATCTTTTTTGAGTATAATGCGATCAAATAACTCTTCTTCAGGGACAATGATGTCTCCAGCTAAGCGGATTTCTTTAACAGTATACTGATTACCCTCTGAGATATTAACAGTAATAAACATTTGTTTTTTATCATCAGTAATAGCTACCTGTGTTGACTCGACTGTGAAGTCCACATATCCGCGGTCTAGATAAAATGAGCGTAAGGTCTCTAAATCAGCAGACAATTTCTGACGTGAGTATTGATTATCATTGGTTATAAATGACAATATACCGCCAGTGGTAGATTGGAACTCATCCTTCAACTCATCATCATCATATGCGATGTTTCCCACTATATTTACATCGCCAATTGTCGCAATTACACCTTCAGCCATTGTAATTCGGACAGCAACGCGATTTCGAGATAAAGGTGTCACTTCAGATTCAATATCTACACCGTATTTTCCGCGACTAAAATATTGACGCTGTAACTCAAGCTCTACGCGCTCAAGTATTGCCTGCTCAAACACCTGCCCTTCAGAAAAACCAATTCCTTTTAGTGATTTCAATAGTTCGGCACTATCAAGATCTTTGTTACCAACAAATTCAATACTTGACACAGCTGGACGTTCAATTACTTTAATAACTAGAATACCCTCTTGCTCTTCAACACCCACATCACTGAAATATTTGGACTTATATAATGTGCGAATAATGCTTTTTGCATCTTTATCGCTCATTTGGTCACCTACTTTCACAGCTAAGAAGTTAAATACAGTTCCAGCAGCAATACGCTGTAGGCCTTCAACACGAATGTCTTTTATTAAAAAACCCTCGGCAAGCACAGCACTGGATAATAGTAATAATACTATGATACTAATTAATCTATTCATTAATTCTTCATCTATAGTCAGTCAATTTAAAGGCAATAGTTTACCTGTTATAAGCTCATTATCCAAACAGTCTTGTTAAGTCATTGTAAAAGGCTAAAAACATCAACAGTACAAGCGCAACTATTCCTATTTTTTGTAACTGTAACTGAATATTTTCAGATAAGGGTTTACCGCGTAGCCATTCAATCAAATATAACGCTAAATGACCGCCATCTAATACTGGTATAGGCATTAAATTTAGCAATCCTAAACTAATGCTTATCATTGCTAAAAAACCCACAAATGAAATTAAGCCATTCTCTGCTGATGAGCCAGCATATTGAGCAATAGTAACTGGGCCACCTATATTTTTGCTCGATACATCACCTAGAACCATACCAGCAATACTTGTCAACGTCGCAGCTGAAAATGACCACGTTTGATAAATTGCTTTCTCCAGCCCACCGATAATGCCATACCGTTCTATAGCTAAATACTGCTTATCAATAGCCGTTTTACTGACATCCACCATCGCACCGATTTTGCCTTTATTATCACTTGATACGCTTGGCGTAATGAGCAGGTGTTGTTTTTGTTGATTTCGGTCAACAATAAAGCTTAATGCTTCGTTTGGCTTAGATTGAACTATTGTCACAACATCCATCCAACTTGTTATCACCTTATCATCAATTGATAACACTTCATCGCCCGCTTGTAAGCCTGCTTGTTTTGCTGCGCCCTCTCCTGTTACTGATTCAATCACTGGTTTCATCTTAATAATATAAGGCTTTATACCTAATGATTTTAATAAAGATTGCTTAGGATCCTCAAAATCATATTTGCTGATATTCAATATTAAGTTGCGGTTAACACCATCTAGAGAAACCAATAATTCTACTTCACCACCATTAATGGCTATACCTGATAATTCTCTTCGCACACTAGACCAAATGGGTGTAGCCTGTCCATTTACTGCTTTGATTTCATCGCCAGCCATCAACTGTGCTTGGTATCCAGCAGAATCTATTTGAACCTCTGCAATAATAGGTTTCTGCCCTGGGAGCCCAATCATGTAAGTAGCCCAATATGCAAAAACTGCAAATAGCAGATTTGCAATAGGACCTGCCGCAACAATAGCCGATCGCCTGCCTAGTGACTTTCTATTAAATGCCTGGCTTAGTTCTTCTTCGTTAACATTACCTTCACGCTCATCCAGCATTTTCACGTAGCCACCTAAAGGTATTGCCGACACGCTATATTCGGTACCATCCTTATCTATACGAGACCATAAAGGTCTACCGAAGCCAACTGAAAACTTAAGTACTTTGACACCACAACGACGCGCAACCCAGAAATGGCCATATTCATGAACAACAATCAGAATTGCTAATGTGATTAGTAAATAGAAAAGCGACAGCATCTTAGGCCACTATCAATCGTTTTGCTAGTTCTCGCGACTGATGATCATCATCCAGGATCTGTTGCAATGTGTCACCAGCACTAGCAGGTAATGTTGTTAAAACTTTCTCAATAATCTTAGCAATGCCAGTAAATTTAAGACGCTTATTTAAGAATGCATCTACCGCTATTTCATTCGCTGCATTTAATATAGCAGTGCTCGTTCCACCCATTTCTAGTGCCTGATAGGCTAATGCTAAACATGGAAAATGCTGATGATCCGCCTCAGAGAAATCCAGTCGACCAGTGGCTACTAGATCTAATGGGGCTACACCAGAATCAATTCTATCTGGCCATGCAAGTGCATTTGCTATTGGCGTTCTCATATCAGGATTGCCCATCTGAGCTAATACTGAACCATCTACATAATCAACCATTGAATGGATAATACTTTGCCTGTGAAGCACTACATCAATTTGCTTACTTGTCATACCAAATAACCAATGTGCCTCTATCACTTCTAAACCCTTGTTCATCATCGTTGCCGAATCAACAGAGATCTTTTGTCCCATAGACCAATTAGGGTGGGCTACAGCTTGCTCTGGAGTCACATCTTCAAGCTGATCAGTTGAGTAATCACGAAATGGACCTCCTGAGGCCGTCAAAACAATCCGGCGAACACCTTTACCGTCGAAATGATGCTGCTGCTTACTCCCTACCGGCAAACATTGCCATATAGCATTATGTTCGCTATCTACAGGTAATAAAGTTGCATTATTAGCCTTAACTTCACGCATGAACAATCCACCACTCATGACCAAGGCTTCTTTATTTGCTAATAAAATATGTTTGCCAGATTTTGCAGCGGCTAAAGTAGGTAATAAGCCTGCTGCGCCAACAATGGCAGCCATTACATAATCAGTATTATTACTTTCAGAAACATCAATCAGTGCCTGTTCACCTGACATGACCTGCGTAGTTGAATTGATTAGCTTTAACTTTTTTGCCAAACTTTCTGCAGATTGTTCATCCAGCATAACGGCAAACTTAGGATTAAATGCTTGACACTGCTCAAACATAATATCAATAGAGCGGTTTGCAGTTAAGGCATAAACTCGGTATTTATCGAAATGTTGCGCTAATACATTTAATGTACTTACACCAATGGATCCTGTTGAGCCAAGAAGAGTAACCCTTTTCACTTACCATGCTCCTAATAAGTATAGTCCTGCCGTAAAAACGGGTACTGCAGCTATCAAGCTATCGATACGGTCTAACATACCACCGTGTCCGGGTAATAAGTTGCCGCTATCCTTTACTTGATAGCAGCGCTTAAATAAGCTCTCAAATAAGTCGCCTACTATTGACGTTGACAATGCTATTACTGAAAGTAGTAGCCAACTCATTAAAGACAATGATCCAGCAAAATCTAGGTAGAAGCCTAATACAGACCAAATAGTGCCTAGAAAAAATGCACCTGCAACACCTTGCCATGTTTTATTAGGGCTTATAGCTTTTGCCAGTGGTGTCTTGCCCCATCTCTTACCTGCAAAATAACCGCCTGTATCCGCTAACCATACTAGCACCATGACATAAAGTAGCTGCTGTGGACCGATTATTGATGAAGCATGTAAATACATTCCACCATGCCAAAACAGAGCTAATACTAATACAGCCATAGTTAAGGCAATATTTGAATTAGTGAAAACCGCGCCAATACACTTTGGTAACGTTTTATGAGCAAAAATGATTACAAAGCTAACAATAACTGTCCACACAATAATTGCTAAGCTTAGTAATAAACTAGCAGGTAAAAAAGCGAGTAAAACGACAGCCAGAAGTAGAGATACAAATGCAAATAACTGCTTATTAGGCTTTACAAAGCCAATAATCGAAAACCACTCAATCCCAGCTAAAATAACTATACCCGCAAGGAGGTATTGAAAAATACTACTTGGCAGAAATATAATACTGCAAACGATAAAAGGAATTAGGACTGCCGCGGTTAATAAACGCTGCTTAAGCATCCTCTACTCCTCGGACTTGTTCTGATGTCTTACCATATCGGCGCTCACGATCGCTAAAAGAGCTAATTGCAGTATCAAGCTCCTTACTATCAAAATCGGGCCATAATGTATCTGTAAAGAAAAATTCGCTATAGGCTAATTGCCAAAGTAAGAAGTTACTAATGCGTTGCTCTCCGCCCGTTCGGATAAATAAGTCCGGCTCAGGCACATCTGATGCGCTTAGACCTTCGGCAATATGTTCTTCCGTAATATCTTCGGGGTTTAGTTCGCCGTTCTTTATTTTTTCAGCTAATGCTTGAACTGATTGGGTAATATCCCATCGACCACCATAATTGGCTGCAATATTAACTTGAAGCCCGGTATTATTCTCCGTTATTTGTTCTGACTGGCGAATTTGCTTTTGTAAGCTATTCGAAAATTTACCAATGTCACCAATAACGTTTAAACGGATATTATTTTTATGTAGACGTTTTATTTGCTGCTTAAGAGCAACGGAAAAAAGCTCCATTAATAAAGATACTTCTTTAATCGGTCTTTTCCAGTTTTCGCTGCTAAATGCAAACAAACTAAGTACTGAAACATCACGTTCAACACAATGTTTAATTATGTTTTCAACCGCTTTTACGCCAGCTCGATGTCCCATAAATCGTGGCTGATGGCGTTGTTTTGCCCATCGGCCATTACCATCCATGATAATCGCTATATGTTGTGGAACTGGGGAGTTTTCCTTTGTCATCAATTTAGAGTGTTTTACACTTCCATCAAATCAGCTTCTTTTTCAGCCAATACTGTTTCAATTTGTCTAATAACGGAGTCTGTTAATTTTTGCACCACGTCTTCAGCACCACGTAATTCATCTTCAGAAATATCTTTTTCTTTCAATAGATCTTTTAAAGTTCCATTCGCATCACGACGAATATTACGTATAGCAACACGTGCACCTTCGGCTTCAGACTTAGCTACTTTAACTAAATCACGACGACGCTCTTCAGTTAACGGCGGGATAGGAATGCGGATCGTCATACCGGCACTGTTTGGATTAACACCCAAATCAGAGTTCATAATGGCTTTTTCAACCACCGATAACATCGGTTTTTCCCATGGTGTAACGGTAAGTGTTCTTGCATCCTCGATACCCACATTAGCAACTTGGCTCAGGGCTACATCAGAGCCATAATATGGCACCATGATTTGATCTAAAAGACTTGTATGAGCACGACCAGCTCGAATTTTCGCCATAGAATTGGTCAATGCTGTAACACTTTTCTGCATTCTTTCTGATGCATCTTTTTTAATATCTTCGATCATTACTTTTTCCTAAGTCACTTTAATTCTTAAATTATTGGCGTTGCTACTATTTCACTAAAGTACCAATATCTTCACCATATATAATTTTGCTAAGGTTACCTGCTTTATGAACATCAAATACACGTAATGGCATTTTTTGTTCCTGACACATCACTACAGCTGTTGTATCCATCACACCTAAGCGCTTATCAATTACATCATCATAACTCAACTCAGAATAACGGACTGCATTCGGATTCTTCTTAGGGTCAGAATCATAAACGCCATCCACCTGTGTTGCTTTTAACATTAAATCAGCGCCGATTTCTACCGCGCGCAAACTAGCTGCTGAATCTGTTGTAAAGAAAGGATTACCAGTACCTGCTGCAAAAATAACAACACGGCCTTTTTCAAGGTGACGAATAGCACGACGACGCAAATAGTCTTCACACACTTCGTTAATTTTAATTGCCGACATAACGCGGCAAAAAACACCTTCCTGTTCTAATGAGTCTTGTAATGCAAGTGCATTCATTACTGTTGCCAACATGCCCATATGGTCACCACTTACGCGGTCCATACCACTCGCTGCTAAGCCTGCTCCACGAAATATATTACCACCGCCGACGACAACACCGAGCTCAACCCCTTGGTTGCTGAGCTCGCTAAGTTCCTTAGCAAAACGAGAAATAACCTGTGGATCGATCCCAAATTCAGCATCGCCCATTAACGCTTCACCACTCAATTTTAGTAGTACACGTTTATATACTGGCTTCTTCCCCGTATCTGTCATTATTTTATTGCCTTAGTCAGTAGTAAATTAAATTTCTTAAATGCTCAGAAACAACTAGTTTCCTTTTGCTTGAGCCATTACTTCTTCAGCAAAGTTATCAACTTTCTTCTCAATGCCTTCACCTACTTCGAAGAATGAGATTGAGTTAACAGAAGCATTGGCTTGCTTAACTAATTTTTCAATTGTCACGTCTGGGTCTTTAACAAATGGTTGGCCCATCATGCTAATTTCGTTAACGAATTTTTTCATGCGTCCTTCAACCATTTTTTCAATAATTGCTTCTGGCTTACCACTGTCACGAGCTTGTGTCGCAACAATATCACGTTCTTTTTCTAATAACTCAGCAGGTAAGTCATCAGCAGAAATCGCTTGTGGGCGGCTAGCTGCAACATGCATAGATAAATCTTTAGCTAATGCCATATCACCACCAGTAATGCTTACCATAGTACCGATACGGTCACCATGACGGTAAGAACCAACAACACCTTCATCACTAGAAACTAATTCAAAGCGGCGAACTAAGATGTTTTCACCAATTTTAGCCACCAATGCTTGACGAACAGTTTCAATGCTTTCAGCTGCATCATTCAATGGAAGTGCTAGCAATGCTTCTAGATCAGCGGGTTGCTCTGCTAATACTTTTTGACTTACTGCGCTGACGAAATTAATAAAGTCATCTGCTTTAGCAACAAAGTCGGTTTCAGAGTTAATTTCTATCATCACAGCACGTTTATTATCAGCACTTGTTTCAATTGCAATGACGCCTTCAGCAGTAACACGATCAGATTTTTTATCTGCTTTTGCTAAGCCTGATTTACGCATTGTTTCTATTGCAGCATCGATATCGCCATTTGATTCAACCAATGCTTTTTTGCATTCCATCATGCCAGAGCCAGTACGCTCACGAAGTTCTTTTACTAGTGCAGCAGTAATTGCCATGTTTTTCACCCTTCTTTCATTAATTCTTTTTAAATAGGTCCGGAAACTTCACAGACCAGATACAACACAGGCTCACTATAAATAGCGAGCCTGTGTGTTTACAGTATGCTTTTGATATTACTCAGCAGCTGCTTCTGCGCTTTCTGCCGCTTCAACAACTTCTTCAATATCGCCAGTCGCAACTGACGCACGACCCTCTAAAATCGCATCAGCCATACTTGTAGTATAAAGCTTGATAGCACGCATAGAGTCATCATTACCTGGAATAATGTAATCAACGCCGTCAGGGTTACTGTTAGAGTCAACAATCGCAATAACTGGAATACCTAATTTATTTGCTTCTTGAATAGCAATACGTTCGTGATCAACATCAATAATGAATAAAGCATCAGGTAAGCCACCCATTTTACGGATACCACCAATACTTTTCTCTAATTTTTCTTGCTCGCGAGTTAAGTTTAAAACTTCTTTCTTTTTCAAACCTTCTAACTTGCCAGACTCAACCATGTCTTGAATCGTATCTAAACGTTTGATTGATTGACGAACTGTTTGATAGTTAGTCAACATACCACCTAACCAACGACGGTTAACGAAAGGCATGCCTGCACGTTCAGCATCTTCACGGATAAGTTCTTGCGCCGCACGCTTAGTACCAACAAAAAGGATACGACCTTTTTTAGAGGCTAATTTGCCTACAAAATTCAGTGCATCATTGAACATAGGCAAGCTGTGCTCAAGATTCATGATATGGATATTATTACGTTTTCCAAAGATGTACGGACCCATTTTTGGATTCCAGTAACGAGTTTGGTGACCGAAATGAACGCCTGCTTCTAGCATTTGGCGCATTGTTGTTTTTGCCATTTTAAATTCTACCTTTAATAGTAAGTTGGGGTTAAACCTCCACACACCCCAAGTATCGACTAAACTGACTAAGCTCTAGCACCCCGATAATTGTGTCGGTGCATGTGTGATTTTTGCCTTAAATTAGGCGCGCATATTATTCCACACTTAGGCCTAAAAAACAAAGTTAAATCAAACCGTTCCAAGAACGCATCTTTCTCAATTATATAAACTGTATCTTAGTTTCA